>ENA-OUQW01000046-OUQW01000046.1-human-gut-metagenome-genome-assembly--contig:-NODE-46-length-142114-cov-14.782252_pt1 | contig 142114 bp, 111 predicted proteins | sample MGYA00248464_ERZ548849 | MGnify/ENA primary metagenome ERZ548849 (study PRJEB26491, sample SAMN04978193) | human gut metagenome | host: Homo sapiens | study: EMG produced TPA metagenomics assembly... | reverse complement strand
AATCGCCAGGATAAGGAAGAAAATCAACGCCAGACCGAGGGAAAAACTCAATTTCTTGACACCGGCTGAGGTCTTTTTCAAAAAGATTTCGTAATGTTGCACTTGCTGGTTGACTCTGCCCTTCCCGCTACTTTTGTGCTTAGATGCAGTAAATATGTCGTTTAGGACAATACTGTCGTATTAAATGATTATCTTTGCTGGCTTTTATTCAAATATACATATTCCGAATTGTTATGAGCAACATCAAGAACCTGACAGTTGGCAGGATACGCAATCAGCTTTTCAGTCTGGCACTTCCGGTCATGGGCACATCGTTCATACAGATGGCCTATAGTTTCACGGATATGGCTTGGGTGGGACGTTTGGGAAGCCGTCAGGTGGCTGCGATAGGCACTGTGGGTATTCTTGTGTGGACAACCAATTCGCTTGCAATAATCGGAAAGGTCGGATCGGAGGTAAATGTTGCTCAGTGCATTGGTGCAGGACGTCTGGACAAGGCGCAGAGCTATGCTTCGCACAACATAATGACGGCTTTGGCATTAGCTGTTGTGTGGTCGACCTTTGTGCTTCTGTTTTCTTCGCAGATAATAGATATTTTCAGTCTTGAGAAAACTGTTGCAGTAATGGCTGGAAACTATCTGCATATCGTAACTACGGCTTTCCCCTTCATTTTCCTTTCGGCTGCATTCACCGGTATATACAACGCCGCGGGACAGACGAAAGTTCCTTTCTGCATCAATGCCGCCGGACTCATTGTAAATATGATTCTAGACCCAACATTTATCTTCTTGGCCGGAATGGGGGTAGAAGGTGCGGCATGGGCTACATGGATTTCGCAGGCCATCGTGTGCTTGCTTTTTATAGGAGCTTTGAAATGGAAAAAGAAGCTGTTTCCTGATTTTTCTTTCTTTACAAAAGTGAAGTCTATTTATGCAGTTTCCATTTTAAAGGTCGGACTGCCTGTGGCCGCTCTCAATTCTTTCTTCTCGATGATAGGTATGCTGATGAGCCGTCAGGCTTCCACTTATGGTGGCTATCTCGGTGTGATGACACTCACGGCTGGTGGTCAGCTGGAAGCTATTGCCTGGTACACTTCACAGGGATTCAGCACTGCGCTGAGTACATTTGTTGCTCAGAACCATTCTGCCGGTAAGTATGAGCGAGTAAAGAAAGGATATTATCTGACGTTGGCCATAACTGCCGTCATTGGAGTCGGATGTACATTCTTGTTCTATTATGGAGGCGAGGCCATATTCTCGCTTGTCACACCTGAACCTGATGCTTATAAGGCTGGTGGTCTATATTTGAAAATAGATAGTTATTCCATGATTTTCATGATGGTGGAGATTACGATACAGGGTGTTTTCTATGGTACCGGACGAACGCTTCCGCCTGCCATTGTGAGCATTTGCGGGAATGTGATGCGTCTGCCTGTGGCTGCCGTTCTTTGCAGTTCCGGAATGGGAATTGCTGGAGTGTGGTGGGCTATAAGTGCTTCGAGCATCATGAAGGGAATAGCGCTCTACTTGTGGTTATGGTTCCGCAGACGTAAGATTTTGTTGGGCATAAGATGAAAAAGTGTGTGCCGGTAGTTCTTTTGGAATAAATTCTGATTACATTTGTATTAGTCGCTTTTGACAGAATTGATTCTGGATGGCTTTGTGAAATTTTACTATTCAAGGATTGGGCGCTGTAACTTCTGTACTGCACTTTGGTTCAGGGCGCTTTTTAATATTATGAATTATGGAATCTATTGTTGCAATTGGGGATATACACGGTATGGAGTCCTGGAGGGATATAGTTGAAAAACATTATGATAGCAAGATTGTGTTTATGGGTGATTATCTTGATCCTTACGGATATGTTACGCGTGAGAATCAGTTGATGAATCTCTGTTCAATCATATCTCTAAAAATGAACAGGCCTCACGATGTGGTTTTGCTTTTGGGCAATCACGATCTGCATTATTTTTGTGAAGATGCGGCTATCGGTTCGCGTTATGACTTTCAGATAAAAGAGGAGGCTTCGAATTTGTTTTTGGACAATCTTGATTTGTTTCAGTATGCTTGGCAGGTTGATGATGTTGTTTTTACGCATGCTGGAATATCTGATGAATGGTTCTGGTATGATTTTCGTGGTGATACTTCCAAATCTATTGCAGACCAATTGAACAATGCATTTGCTGATCAGCAAGGGGCTTTGTTTCGAGTAGGGATGGCAAGGGGCGGAGAGCGCGGACGTGTAGGTGGAATATTCTGGGCTGATAGCAGTGAACTTGACAATCCTTTGCATGGTTTCACTCAGGTTGTCGGACATAACCGGGTCACAGACGTCACGGAATGTTTCGGTGTGCAAGGTAGCAGAATTATTTTCTGTGACTGTCTACGCTATGGCAAGTATCTGCATTTGGAAAAGCGTGACGGCGTCTGGACTTCAATATAGGTATAACCTTTTTATATAGTGGATTTGTTTTGTCGTTGAACATGTCCTTGTCTAATATCTGTGATTTTCAATATGAATTGTTATAACAGCCGTATTGAACATGCGTGAGAGTATCATTGTGCTGAAAAAGAAAATGCAGTCATACAAAAGCTTGGTTTATGATGCTTTGTATGACTGCATTAAATTTTATACTGTAGATGAATTATATCAATCGTAGAAGTTCCAGCTCAGACCGAATCTTAGACATGCAGGATTGATAGGGTAGTGAGGTGCCCAGAAGTAGTTGCCTGCACTCTGGTTTGCATGATAGTACATGATGTAGAAGCGGGTACGCTTCAAATCAAAGTTTGCATATGCACTGATGATAGGATAGTTTCCTATTTTTATCTTGTTCTTGCTGTTCTGGTTGGTGAACTGGTTGATTGATGGTGCATAATCAGGTGCATAATATTCTGTAAAGAATTTCAGATCTGCACCGAGTTCGCATTTCAGAACTTTTGCAATTTTGAATTTGATGTACAAATTATGGTAGAGCGACAGTGTCGGCAATGGGAGCACGTCCTTGTTGCTTGAAATTTGATACGTTATGTCATTGTCCAGATGGAAAATTCCTAATTTGAAATCTTGTCTCAAATTGGCACTGATTACCTGCAGGCTTCCGGTATGTTGTCTGACATTGATGTTGTTTGAGTATTTGGTATTGCCGTCAGATGTAGTGTAGGCTCCTCCATTGTTCTCAAAGTATGTGTAGTTCTGAATGTTTTCTATTCCGAAAGAGAGTTTCGTACGTGTCCTCTCAATGGTTATGGCTCCTTCTACTCTTGTTCTGAATTCATAATCCAGATCTTTGTCCCACCATGTATTCTGGGAATGATAGTGTCGGTAATAGAATCCAGGGTTTTCGTTCTTAACATAAGCCTTCAGATTCAATCGGGCTGTATCTTTCAGAAGTTTGAAATTGAGTTCTCCTTCACCGTTTATTCTGAATTGGCCTATGTCTTCGCCGGCAATTGAGAAATCACCGTCAATGTTGTAGTGCAAGGTACGTCCCTGCGTTCTCAGAATCTGTCCACCTACAAAAAGGTTTCCTTCATTGTAGTTGCGTCTTCTTTCACGTCCGTTTGAAAGTGTGTCAGGCAATTCGAATCTTCGGTGTTCGTAGCCTATAAATGCGCTTATTCCGGCTGCCGCCCATTTGTTGAAACCTTCTCTCAACGATATTCCGAGAGTGTTTCTGATTGAGAAGTTCGTTGTCTTATCGTTTATTGTGTCACCGTCTAGATATCTGTTTGTGAAATAGTTGTCCGGCGTACCGTACGAGTAATATCTTCGTCTGTAGCTTTCAAGCTTGAACGAATGGAAAATGCTGGTGACAGGTACGAATACTTGTTTTATCAAGGTACTGTCGCTGATACTGTCAAGCAAATCGACTTCCTTGTAGAATCCTAAATTGTATCTGTGATTTAGGAAAAGTACGTCATTTTCCTGTTTGTTCCATGAATTGGTCAGTACTGTTGGAATATCATTGCTTGTGAAGCTGTTTGCGATATCTTCAGGGTTGGTTATGTATGTGTCGTCTTCTATACCGCCGTTTTCTGCCATCTTCATGGAGTTGTGACTATAGTAGAAGTGTAGATTGTACTTTTCGCCGGTATATGATGCGAAACCGGTTCCATTCATGAATGATGTCGACTGGTTGCCGTAGTAGCCCTGACCGTACATGTAATCGAAAATACCTCCGATATTCAGGTCCTTGCCTGCGTTGGTTGTAAACAGAGCCTTGAAATGGTCATCACCGGTTGTTTTGGTTCCGCAGAAATTGTATGATAGATTTGTAAATGGAGATTTTGTGTTATAGAAACGGAAATTTTCGGGCTCTACGAAGAACATGTCGTAAGGTGAAATAAACATGAACTGCTTCTGCGATTTCCTTTCCATGAATATTCTGGAAAGTCGTGGTGAACCGAGGTTTCCAAGATGGTTGTAATGTCCGTTTAGTCCTTCTGTAAGATTGTTGTTCTGATATTGATGGCTCAGAGTGTCAACTTTGGCCGGAATCATATTGCCGAAAATTTCGTTGATTGTCCATGAACGCACATCTACAGGTACAATCTTGTCGTCATCATTCTCCTGCTGCAGTGAGTCTTCTTGAGATGATATATTCTGGTCGCTGTTTGTTTCCAATTCCCTCACAATACGCTGTGCGTGCATTGTTGAAGGTAAAATGAGAATCATCAGCAATATTTGGAATAGTCGCTTCAATGGATTTGCTGTTTTATGGTTGTTGTACAAAAGTTCAGTATGGTATATATGATTCCACATTTCTTCTCAAAACATGAATCGTAAGAAGAATTCTGTTATTTTGAGAAGCATGGCTCCGAATCCCACACAGAAGAACAGAGGCTTGTTGTCAGGATATACAAAATAAATGATAATAGCCGCAACAAATCCTATCATGAATACGATATTCAGGATTTTTCTTGCGATAAGAATTCCGTCACTTGATCCCTTTCCTGACTTTATTCTAGACTTATGTTTCTTCTTTTTATCTTCTTCTAGAGCATCAGCTATTATTTTATCGATATCTTCGGTATTCACGTCTGAAATTTATTTATAACTGTTTGTTGTGATTTATGCATAAGGGTGTTAAGCTCTTTTTGTTGTGCCTAACACCCCTTTTAAGGTTTTCTTTATGCAGTATATTCCTTAAATATTCTAGTATTTACAATTGGGGGAATATTATTCGTTGATCTTTTTAGCCATCTGATCCTTGAGGTTTTCTACAAGGTCGATGGTTTTAACTCTGAATTTTCCGCTTATGCGTATGAATTTTGTCTTTTTCTTGTTCAGAGCTTCTTCGTCAGTAATCCATTCTTCTGCTGGCAGAATAGAAGGATCAGATGCACCTTCATAGATGTACTTTATGTTTGACAAAGTAAATGAAGCCTTACCGTCTTCACATTTGATGTTGAGCTTGTAGTATAGTTTTGTGAAGTCCTTTGACAGTGCTTTGCTTGAGAACACCATTTCTTCTTCGGCGTTGCATACGATTTCGCCGGTACTTTCGTTTGCTGATTCTACTTTTGCCAAAGACAAATTCTTAAAATAGTTTCTGTCTGTCCACAGTCCGCTTTCAGAATCGGCCATATATCTCAAGCTTGCCCACTGACGGAGCGCATTGAATATCTGTTCTTTCGTTTTACCCGGAGCTTCAATGGTTTCACGGAAGATAACTTTGCCGTTTTCCATTGGAACTGCGCCCACCATGTATTCTGTTTCGTTGTGGTTGATCGGCATTCTGGATTTGCCGAAGTAATATCTTTCTTGTGCGTTGGCACACAGAGGCAGTGCCACTATCATTAGTGAGATTAAGAATTTGTTCATGACTGAATAGCATTTAAATTGTTTTGCCTTGCAAATGTAGCAAAAAGAATTGTCATAATGTAGTGAATCAGTATGTTGCTTTTGATTTTTTTGAATTTATTCCGATTACTTCGGCATACAAATGTCAGCATAATATTCACTTTGCCTGCTTTGCAGAACTTTTGTGAAAATCCTTTTGCCTTAGTTTACAATTTTATACTGTTTATGGTGCTTATAATGTAATCTATTTCTTCATCATGCATGAGGGGGCTCATCGGCAGGCTGAGCTCTTCTGCAGACCATTTTTCTGCTATCGGCATACTCAGATTGTTGTATTCTTCGTATGCTTTCTGCTTATGAGGCGGGAAAGGGTAGTGTACCAGTGTCTGAATGCCGTGTATTGCCAGATTGGCCTGAAGCATATCCCTTTTGGCTGTTCTTATTGCGAAAATATGGAACACATGCTGTGGTCCGATGCATTCAGACGAAGGCAATATGATTCCATCATTCTTAATGCCCGAAATATATTTCTTTGCAATTTCTCGTCTCTTCTCGTTGTCGCTGTCCAACCTGCGCAACTTTACTCTGAGGATTGCTGCCTGTATTTCGTCGAGCCTGCTGTTCTTTCCTTTGTATTCGTTGACATATTTGCGTACCTGTCCATAATTGGCCATGCACCTGACAGTTTCTGCTAGCTTTTCGTCACTGGTTGTCACAGCACCTCCATCGCCAAGTGCGCCTATGTTCTTTCCTGGATAGAAACTGAAAGCTGCCGCATCGCCAAGATTGCCAGCTCTTTTACCGTTTTTGTCTTTTGCACCGTGTGCCTGGCAAGCATCTTCAAGTACTTTCAGTCCTCTCTTGAATGCAAGATGCATTATTTCTTCCATGTTGCAGAGCTGTCCGTAGAGATGCACAGGTATTATTGCACGTGTTCTGGCGTTTATATATTGTTCCAGCTTGCTCTCGTCCATCAGGGCATTAGATTCTTTTGGTTCGCAGAATACAGGCTTCAGTCCGCTGTCTGTTATGGCCAGCACGGTCGCGATGAATGTGTTTGCCGGTACAATCACCTCGTCGTTGTCGTTCCATTTGTATATTTTTTTCCAAGCCTTAAGCACAATGGTTAAGGCATCAAGTCCGTTGCCGGTACCTATGCAGTGTGTGCATCCGGTGAATTCTGCAAATTCCTTTTCGAATTTTTTTGTTTCATCACCGTTGAGATACCATCCCGAGGTTATGACGTTGTTGACAGCCTCGTCTATTTCAGGTCTGAATGAATCGTTTATTCTTGCTAAGTCAAAATATCTGATGTCCACTTGCTTTCTTTTTTTATGTGATAGCAAATATATAAACAAAAATCCGAACATGCAGATTCGTTTTCTTGCTTTATGCTCTATGCTTGAATTTTTTTCAATATAGTTCGGTCGGGGAATGTGTGTGAAGATATAAAAATAAAAAAAGGATATGCAAAGTTGCATATCCTTCTTATGTAGCGCCTACGGGAATCGAACCCGTGTTCCATGCGTGAGAGGCATGTGTCCTAGCCTCTAGACGAAAGCGCCGGCTATTGTTTTACTCCCTAAGGAGCGGAAGGAGGGGGATTCGAACCCCCGGTACGGAAACCCGTACGGCAGTTTAGCAAACTGCTGGTTTCAGCCACTCACCCATCCTTCCAAGTGTGTTCTGAATCTCGCCCTCAACTTAGTTTCCTGCGCTTCAGGTTTTGTTGATGTGTGGGCTTTTTCTCAAACGCGGTGCGAAGGTAGGCGTATTTTTAATACCGTGCAAATTTTTGAGGATATTTTTTTAACTTTGCCCTCAAATAATGGAAAAATATGGAAAAAACAGCCGAAAAGCACCTCCCGGAAGGGTCTTTGCTCATAAATATACCAAAAGTAACAGATTCGCGCGGATCGCTATGTTTTCTTGAAAATAGTATGATTCCTTTCGAAATAAAGCGCGTTTTTTGGATTTTTAATGTTCCCGAAGGAAAAACACGCGGCGGACATGCCCACAACATATGTGCAGAAGTTATATTTCCCGTGAGCGGTTCTTTTGATATTCTTGTAGACAACGGACGTGAAAGAACCACTATTACCTTGGATTCTCCAAATACAGGTATATATATAGCACCTTCAGTGTGGTGCCACCTGAAGAATTTCAGTCCTGATGCCGCATGTGTGGTGATGGCTTCTCACGAGTATTCTGCCGAGGGATACGTGAACGATTATAATGAATATATAAGATTGAAGAATGGAACTGATACCTTATAACAGCAGTTTGAAGGAAGAGTGGAACAGCACGGTGGAGATGTCCAAGAACGGCACCTTCCTTTTCAACCGTTCTTTCATGGAATATCATTCAGACCGCTTTGAAGATTGTTCTCTGATGTTTTTCGATAAAAAACGGTGCATAGCCTGCTTGCCTGCCAATATAGACAGAGCAGGGCGGGCTGTCTATTCACATCAGGGATTGACTTACGGAGGTTTCGTGATGCTTCCGCGGGTAACAGGGGGGCAACTTCTTGAGATGTTTTCTTCTGCATCCGATTATTTCAGGAGCGAACTGAAAGCACATACATTGTTCTATAAGCCTGTACCGCACATTTATTGCCACTATCCGTCAGAAGAAGATCTTTATGCTATTTTCCGTTCGGGAGGCAAACTTGCGGCCAGAGGACTTTCGTCAGCCATTCCTCTTTCTTCAAGAATCCCGTTTACGGAATCGCGCAAAGGAGGAATACGCAAGGCTAAGGCTTCAGGGCTGCGTGTGGTTTGCGTAAACGACGTTGAGGCCTATTGGCATCTGCTCGACGAAACATTGACAACGTGCCATTCTGTACATCCTGTGCATACAGCCTCGGAATTAAAGCTGCTGATGGAGCGTTTTCCTGACAATATAAGATTATATAATGTATTTGCACCTGACGATCGACTTCTCGGCGGATGTCTGCTTTTTGTAGACAAGAGGGTGGTGCATGTTCAGTATATAGCCGCAAATGCAGAAGGCAAATCGTGCGGAGCTCTCGATTTGCTTTTCAACCATATCATATCTGAGGCCGGCTTCAAGCAGGAATACCTCGATTTCGGAGTTTCTACAGAAAAAGGTGGAACAGTACTCAACGAAGGCCTGCTTTTTCAGAAAGAAGGATTCGGCGGACGCGGAGTAGCTTACGACACCTATGCCGTAGAGCTTTGATGCGTTTCTGATTTTTTTGCGTACAGCATTGATTTTATAGTGGTGGCAGTTGCTCAGTTTTTTCTTGGGCAACTGTTCCAGAAATCAACATATTGTTTTGCCACTTTTACATGGTCGTGGTGGCGTCTGATGTATTCAACGCTTTCTTCAGAAAGTTTCGGTATCAGATTCTTGTTCTGAACAAGCCATTCCAGTTTTCTGAATACATCGTCTTCGTTCGGCAGTACGTTGATGATTGGGCGCAATTCCGTTTCACCCAATATGCTGTAGTTTTCTTCCTCGCCGCCTCCGACTAGAATCAGGCCTTTAGCCATGGCCAGAAGTGCATTCATGGCAGGCGTGTAGGAATAGAGCTGGTCGAGTATGGCATCGCTGCTGTCCATGAGCGTCTTGTATGTGTCGAACGGAACAGACTCAACCTTTACTATTTCGCATTCGTCGGGGTACTTCGCTTTCAGCCTCTCAAGAGCCTTCAGCATTATGTCTGTACCTTTATATTCGCTTCTGAGTTTCTGTATCCCTATGAAAAATCTGACAGTCTTGTGGCCGTCATGCTTTATAGGTTCTATGCTCCCCATATTTATAGGGAAGGGGATGAACCTGAGCTTGTCGGCATAATACGGTCTGTAGCACACATCATATTCATATAATCCGGAAATGATGCCGTCGCAGTCTTCCGCAACGCGGCGGTTGAGTTCGCCTTTGGCTCCGTACAGCCAGTCGCGTATGAACAAGGCATTTTCGCCGCCGGTGCGCTGGCGGTCGCCGATGTTGAAGTCCGAGTAGCGGAAGGTTTTGCAATCCATTCCGGCTTTCACCCAATAATAGTCCATACCGAAAGCACCCATGAATAGTTTTCCGTTGTTCTTTCTTACATATTTGTAGAACGGATACATCTTTTCTGCTTTCAGACTCAGAAACATCGGATTTATTATCTGTACGATGTCGTATCCTTTGAGTTTAGGCAATGTGCGTACCACGTCGAACATGTATCTGGCTGTGCCCGCAAAACCAAGCGAAAGCCTTTTCAGATTTATGTCTCTTCGGTAGTTTTTCCAATTGTCGCCGTCCGACACCACGGTCACGTCGTGGCCGAGTTCGCGCAATCCTTCAGCCAGTGTCCAGTGCACGTTGCTGTATTCTCCTAGCAGTAGTATCCTCATTTCTTTTTTATATGTATTTGGGTGACTTCTATTTCTGTTTTATATAATTAATGTATGCATTATATCTTCGGAGTGGCTATTTGTCGTCGTCTTCTCTCAGCACAGGCAGTGACAGATGGAATCTTATGGCCAGATAGCGCAGTGCTATGACACCTATGCCGGCTGTTGCCGTGCATATCATTGTGTCCAGTCCTACTTCCTTGCAGATGAAATATACTATTCCTCCGAAGATGCATGCCATCGCGTAAATCTCTTTTCTGAAAATCAACGGAACTGTGCCTACCAGTACATCACGCATGACACCGCCTGCCGCACCCGTGATTGTACCCATGATGATGGCTGTCCAGAACGGGAATCCAAGCTGTTCTGTTTTCTGTATTCCCACAATCGTAAACAATGCCAGACCGAGTGTGTCGAACAGCAATATGGTTTTCCTTTGTTTGCTGGTGCTCTTGTATCTGTGCTGAAGAATTCCGTAAACGAGTGCCAGTGCAGATATTATAAGATAAAAAGGATTGCGCATCCAGAAAATGGGCAGCCCCAGCATGATGTCGCGTATCGTTCCTCCGCCTATGGCTGTGGCCACACCGACCACGTATGCTCCGAACCAGTCGAAATTCTTGGACGATGCCGTTTTTATTCCGCTGACTGCAAATGCGAATGTACCTACAATTTCAAGTATAATGTTGAATGTGTTCATTGCTGTTGATATGTTAAAGTATTAATTTTCAGAATAGATTTTCATTTTTTTTCTTGATGATTCTTCCTTCTAGTGCTTGATTTTTGTCCTGTATTCGTGCCATCTTGCAAGGATGCTGTTAACGTAGTTGAATGTTTCGCTTCCTCGGAAATATCCGTGTTCCACAACAGGATCGTTGTAGTAGCGGCTTTCGCTCATGCAGAGCACAAATTTGTCCACATTGTCTTTCCATACATCGGTTCTTTTGCCCGATTTCCCTGCAAGGCGACGTGCATCGTCCACGTGTCCCGGACCTGCATTGTATGCGGCGAGCACAAAACATGTTCTTTCGTTTTCGTCAGCAATGTCTGCATAATGATTCTTCAGGAATCTTATGTATGCCGATGCACCTCTGATATTTGCTTCTGGGGAGAAAATTTCGTTTTCTGCAACATTGACTGTCCGTGCCGTCGACGGCATGAGCTGCATAAGTCCCATGGCGCCCATCCATGAAACAGCTTGTGCATCGAAACCTGATTCCTGATACGACTGTGCGGCCATGAGCCTCCAGTCCCATCCGCATTCGCGTGAGTACTTCTTGAACAGATGGTCGTAGTCGGATATAATGCCTTTGGCAACGCTTCTTATCGGACTGTGTACGTTCATTCTCGGTACGTAAGTTCTGCTTCGTCCTCCCGCTGTGGTGCGAGGCAGGGATATGTCGAAGAAAAGTTTCTTGTTGTCTTTCAGCCACGAATCTAACGAGTGTTCCAGTTCCTGCGAGCTTTTCCTCACAGCCCAGGCCGTTTTTCCCTGTCCGGAAATCGTATTGTCCTTCTGCATCTTGCCGATGCTGTCCATGAACTGTGTTATCTCGTCTTCACCGCAGACAGAAAGGTCTGCATCCTTGAGTTCCGATACACTTGTTGCACAGGCTATGATGTCGCCGTATCCGTCTGCCAGCTTCTCTTTCAGTTCGTTAACGCTTCTGCACACTTCCACGCGAAGGCACACGCCTATGCTTTTGGCATATTCCTCTGCCAATTTGTACTGGTAGCCGAAGTTTTCTCCTCTGAATTCAAAAAAACTGTATGGACCGTATAAGGTAAGTATTATGAGTTCTCCGTTGTTCTGTATGTCCGTGAGATCAAACTGCTCTTCATTCTGTGTTTCCGTGTAGTTGAAAATGTCGGGGCCGTCCTGTTGCTTGGCATTTTCGCATGAATATAGCGATGCTGAAACAATGAGCAGGCAAGGAAGTGCATGCTTGCAAAATGCAGTTTTCAAATTGTTCGGCATCGTATATGATTTAAAATGATTATTTCTTCGGATGATTCTGTTCCACAATGTCTTATGCATGGCCGTAGGATACGTTCCCTTCTAAATAGCCTGCTAATTTAGCACTTTTTATTCATAATGTCTGCTTTTTCTCTTCGTTTTGCACAGCTCGATTTTTAGTCTTATATACCAATGGTTGTAATTGCGGGCGCCCGCAGTATAATTTGCAAGCCCTCGGAGTTTTTCCTGCGAGCCCTTGCAATTGTGCCGGCAGGGGATTGTGCGGATGAGGCCCGGCAGGTGCTGTGAGACGGCGTGCATACAGGCTTTCTGCATGTGCCGGTTGGTTTCCGAAGCCGCCGGAAAGGAAAAAAACGTTGCTTGCCAAAAATAAAACTGCTATAATTGATTGCTAAGCGAAATTTTTATATATTTGCTATATCAAAAAAATTAAACATATAAAAATACATAAAATGAAAGAGACGATTCTTGTAACTGGCGGAACCGGTTTTATTGGTTCGCATACGACCGTTGAACTTCAGCAGGCCGGATATAATGTTGTAATCGTAGACAACCTGTCTAATTCAAGTGCATCTGTTGTTGACGGAATAGAGAAAATTACAGGCATCAGACCAGCTTTCGAGCAGGTTGACTGTTTGGACTACGACAAGCTTGAGGGGGTATTCAAGAAGTACGGCGACATAAAGGGTATCATACACTTCGCAGCAAGCAAGGCTGTGGGCGAATCAGTACAGAAACCATTGCTCTATTACAAGAACAACATCGTATCGCTCGTAAATCTTCTCGAGCTCATGCCTAAGTATGGTGTTAAGGGTATCATCTTCTCTTCTTCATGTACAGTATACGGACAGCCTGATCCTGAGTTCCTTCCTGTAACTGAGCAGGCTCCTATCAAGAAGGCTGAAAGTCCTTATGGAAACACTAAGCAGATCAACGAGGAAATCATACAGGATACAGTAAAGAGCGGTAGCCCTATAAAGAGCATCATTCTCCGCTACTTCAACCCTATAGGTTCACATCCAAGCTCTATCATCGGTGAAATGCCTAACGGAGTGCCTATGAACCTCATACCTTATCTTACTCAGGCTGCTATCGGTATACGTGAATGTCTGACTGTGTTCGGTGACGACTACAACACTCCTGACGGAAGTTGCATACGCGACTACATCTATGTTGTTGACCTTGCAAAGGCTCACGTAGCTGCTATGGCACGTATCCTCGACGGAAAGGCTGAAGAAGATGTCGAGATATTCAACATCGGTACAGGACACGGAGTTTCAGTGCTTGAGCTCATCAACTCTTTCGAAAGAGCTACAGGTGTGAAGCTCAACTACAAGATCGGTCCTCGCCGTGGAGGTGACATCGAGGCTATCTGGGGCAATGTTGACAAGGCTAACAAGGTTCTCGGATGGAAGGCTGATACACCGCTCGATGACATCCTTCTTTCTGCATGGAATTGGCAGAAACACCTCAGAGAAGAAGGAATTCAGTAATTTGAGGTAAAATTTAACGATATTTCGTGAACATAAAATATTCCTACTACGTTTTATATATGCAATTTGCCTTTTATCGTTGATAAGCCTATGCGAATATGCTTGTAATGATTCTTGGGATGCCGTAATTTTTGAATGCGGTGTTTGATGCTCAGGAGAGGCAGAAATGCAATAGTAGTTTTGTCGTGTTTTATTTTGTGTTTGTGTTGTGGCTATCCTCCTGCGTGAGCAAGGGGATAGTCTTTTTTTTGCCGGATTCGATTTTTATGTTGAAGATCTGAAGCTATGGAAGTGCTGCTCACTTCTTTGCAAAATGATTTTGTGATAGCATTATTTTATTTTGTAGATAACTGCGTTTAGCCGGATTCAGAAGTTCCAATCGTAGATCTGTTAAGTGAAAAGAAAAAATTAAGCCCCTGAATGTAGGGTGTCCTATATTCAGAGGCTTATTGTGTTGTTGTATTTTTCTATTCGGTTGCTTTTCGTTGTTTACAATGTGAAAAGCAGTCGCAGGTGTTGCTGATTACAATTCTCTCAATCTGCAGAAGTATCCGGCAAAAATTTCTTCTACATGGCTTATGGCGTCATTGAAGATTCCGTATACGGCAGAACCGCTTCCTGACATTGATGAGTATTCTGCACCGATGTCGTACATCTTGTCTTTTATTGCCGCAATTTCAGGATATTTCTGGAAAACGCTTGCTTCAAAATCATTCTTGATGTATTTCTTCCATTCTCCTATAGGTTGCTTTACAAGCTCATTGAGGTCGTATTCCGGCTTTTGTGGAACTACGTTGGCGTAGGCATCTTTTGTAGATACGAAAATGTCAGGCTTTACAAGAAGAATATATTTTCCCTTTAGATTGACCTCTGTTTCCTTGAATTCATTGCCTATTCCTGTGGCAAATGCAGGTTTGTTCTTTATGAAGAAGGCACAGTCGGCACCGATTTCAGAAGCATATTCTTCCATCTTTTCGGTAGATAATCCCAGATTGAACATCTCGTCCAGCATTTTTATAGTAAATGCGGCATCGGCTGAACCTCCGCCAAGTCCTGCACCGGTAGGGATGTGCTTGTATACGAATATATTTATAGGTGGAAGCTGGAAATCTTTTTTCAGTTTCTTGTAGGCCTTGACCACCAGATTGTCGTCTGGTCCTCCGTCGAGAACTGTGCCCGAAACTTTGAGCTGGTAGCCGTTTTCGGGTTCTGCACCCTGTATGGTCTTTATTTCTACTGCGTCCAAAAGATTGATTGGATAGAATATGGTTTCCAGATTATGGTATCCGTCTTTGCGCTTCTCAACAACGTTTAGTCCGATGTTTATTTTTGCATTTGGATATGTTATCATAGTTTTTCTTACAATTTAAATTCAACATTACTCAAAGTTAACATATACTTTGCAAATTCTTACATCCTTTGCCGTTAAAATGATTTGCGGTCGGCTAAAAAAGATAATTTTTATGATGTCCCATTATCAGAATGGGACATCATTTATTGGAGCCATGTCGGCTGTTATGGAGTTGAGTCTGTCATCACCGCCATCAGTGTCGGAATCGTTCATTCTTGAAGGCATGATTGTACCTCCTTCTTCGCCAGGCATAGGCGGAAGATTGTCGTCGTTTATGTTTGCGAATCTAGCATATTCACCGATGAATCTTAAGCGCACATCTCCGACGGCACCGTTTCGGTGCTTTGCAATGATGATTTCGGCCAGACCTTTCAGGTCGTTGCCGTGCTGGTCCTTATAAATCTTGTAGTATTCAGGACGATGGATGAAGCATACCATATCGGCATCCTGCTCGATGGCTCCCGATTCGCGAAGGTCGCTCAGCTGAGGTCTCTTGCTGTCAGGACCTCCGTCAGTTCCTGCTCGCTGTTCAACGCTTCGGTTGAGCTGACTCAGTGCAATGATTGGTATGTTGAGTTCCTTTGCCAAACCTTTGAGCGAGCGGGAGATGGTCGAAACTTCTTCCTGACGGCTGTTGTACGACATACCGCTGGCGTTCATGAGCTGGAGGTAGTCGATGATTATGAGTTTGACATCGTAGTCTCTCACAAGTCTTCGAGCTTTAGTACGAAGTTCGAAGACAGATAGTGAAGGGGTATCGTCGATGTAGAGTGGGGCATCGAACATGTCTCTTATCTTGTAGTCCAACTGTCCCCATTCGTAGGGAGCAAGCTGTCCGCTCTTGATTTTCTCGCCAGGAATTTCGCACACGTTCACGATGAGTCGGTTGACCAGCTGAACGTTCGACATTTCTAGTGAGAACATTGCTACTGGTACTCTGTTCGTGATGGCAATGTTCTTTGCCATTGAGAGTACGAAAGCCGTCTTACCCATGGCCGGACGTGCAGCTATGATGATGAGGTCTGAATTCTGCCAACCGCTGGTCATGGCATCCAACTGGTCGAATCCGCTGGAGAGACCGCTCAAACCGTCGGTTCTTGCAGCTGCTTTCTGCAAAAGTTCGTATGCTTCATTGATGACCGGATTGATTTGAGTGAAGTCTTTCTTCATGTTGGTCTTCGACAGTTCGAACAAACGTCCCTCTGCTGTCTGCATGAGTTCTTCAATGTCCTGCGTTTCGTCGAAAGCCTTTGTCTGTATATAGCTTGTGTAGGTTATCAGTTCTCTGGCAAGAGCTTTCTGCGCAATGATTCTTGCGTGATATTCTATGTGTGCCGATGAAACGACCTTGTTGCTGAGTTCTGTAATGTAGAACGGGCCTCCGGCCTCTTCCAGTTCTGCAGTTTTTCTCAACTGGTCGGTCACTGTGAGAATGTCGACAGGTTTGTTTTCCGCGGCCAATGTCGATATGGCGCGGAATATAATCTGATGCTTCGAGTCATAGAACGATTGCGGTTTCAGAATGTCGCTTACAAGTCCGAATGCATCTTTTTCAATCAGGCATGCTCCGATGACAGCTTCTTCAAGTTCGAGTGCTTGAGGTTGCAGATGCCCGTATTCGCTCACTTGTGGAGCTGTGGCGGCTGTTGTACGCCGTTTAGTGGTTTTTCTTTCTCCTGCCATTTTATGTTGTACTGATATTTTTTTGTTGTTAAGTTTCCGTTTTTGTCGTGCAAATTTACTTTTTCCCCATGAATATATCGGAAAAAGTAAAGTGCAAAATTATGTCCTGAAACGGCTGTACATGTATTTTGGCTGTTTCAGGACATTTATTATTTATGTTGATATGCACCTGATATCTTAAGAATTTAATATTCCAGTTCTGGGTTAGTATTGTACATTTGTATTTTCATCCATTATCGCGGTTGTGCATACCAAGATTTTTAGCTTCTTTAGAACTCGAGCAGAATCCTTGCATTGATCTGTCTTCCGGTAAGATAGTTCGGTACCGCGTACTGGTGGTTCGACACGTCTGTAACCCAGTAGTAGGAGTTGACGTTGCTGATGCCGAGAATATTGAATGCATCGATGCCGAGCCATATATTTTTGAAATACTTTGCAATGCCAGTATAGTGGTCGCGCTTTTCGTTGTTCAGCAACCTGTAAGACATTCCAAGGTCAACACGTCTGTACGGAGCCATTCTGAATACTTGTTTCTCGCGTCCTGAGTGTGGAGGACCGAAAGGCAGACCATCGGCATAGTGACCGGTGATGGACATTTTCCATTTGTCTGTATTGGGGAAATAGTCGCTGAAGAAAACAGAGAAGTTGTATCTCTGGTCGGTCGGTCTTGGAATCCATTTGCCGTTGAGTTTTTCTTCGGTCTTCATTATTCCCATGCTTATCCATGAGTCGGTTCCAGGAACGAATTCTCCGTAGAGTTTCATGTCGAGTCCTACTGCATATCCGTCGCACATGTTGCGTCCGTAGTAGCTGATTCTCACATTGTCCACATTGTAAGGAATGAGATTGCTCAAGGCCTTGTAGTAAGCTTCAGCTGTAGCCTTGAAAGGTCTGTTGCCCATCTTGAAACGGTATTCTCCGCCAAGTACGAAGTGGATAGATCTCTGCGATTTTATGTTTTTATTTAGAACTACAACAGTATTCTTTCCTACAGTCGTTGTGTCTTTCAGTTCTTTGTAGAAAGGAGACTGATAATAGAGTCCGGTAGAGAATCTGAATGTGAAATTGTCGTTTGCAGCAGGGACAAAGGCGATAGTTGCTCTAGGGCTGAAGAGCCATTCGTTGTTCCAGCTCCAGTGCGATATTCTGAAACCGTAGTTCAAAATCATTTCACCTTCTTTATATTCGTGCCTGTATGTATCCTGTGCATACATTTCGAATCTGTTTGTATTGATTTTGTTCTTCGATGCCAGATTGTATATGAGGTCGAGTGAATTTCCTGAATGTGGAAGCGAATAGCCTGCAGAGTCGCGCATTTCCCATTCCCTCATTGTCTCGTCTACGCTTTCCCATTTAAACAGCAAACCGTATTTGAGATCATGCTGAGGCAGACGCATTCTTCCGTTTATTCCTGCAGATCTAACATCTGCTGTAAGTCTGTTTCGTGCATGCTCGTGGTAAGTTCCAATGCCCAGGCTTTCGTCTTCTTTACCGCCTTCCTGATTGAGCCAGTATTCTCCGTTGATGTCGAAATTTTCCTCTTCATTGGTTCTGAATGCGGACAGCGCAACGGAAATTTCATTCATTCTGTTGAAGTGGTATGTTGCAGACATAGAACCGAAGTAAGTTCTGAATCTGTCCTTTTCCTGTCCGTCAAAATAAACCTTGAATTCTTTTACGTCTTCAGCTGTACCGAATTTTGTGGTTCTGTTTGAAGGTGTGAAGTTATAGTCGTTGCTTGCTATGTTTCCCATCAAACTGAATTCCCATCTTTGGTTTGGAGTCCAGTTTATGTATGTCTGATAATCAAAGTCGCGAGGGTCGTATTCACCTTTGGTCTCCATAGTTCCCAAAAGGTAACTTGTAGTTTTGTAGCGCAGTGCATGGGTCATGCTGAATTTACTGTTGCCGTAGCCTGCATATACGCTTGCACCAAGCAGACTGGCAGATACGGAACTCTCAAATCCTTTAGCCTTTTTATACTGGATGTCCAGAACTGAAGACATCTTGTCGCCATACTTGGCTTCAAAGCCGCCGGCAGAGAAGCCTACGCTTTCCACCATGTCGGGATTGATGATGCTTAGTCCTTCCTGCTGTCCTGATCTGATGAGCAGTGGTCTATATACTTCAATGCCGTTGATGTACACACTGTTTTCGTCAAAGCTTCCTCCGCGTACGTTGTACTGTGAACTTAATTCGTTGTGGGTGCTGACTCCTGCCTGTGTGGCAATAATCTTTTCAATGCCTCCGCCTGAAGCATTTCCCATATGCTTCATGTCTTTTAAGTTGACATCTGACATTGAGCCGGTCTGTCTTCTTATTTCATTAATCTGCACTTCGTCGATTTCTATTCCCAAAGGAGGAAGCATTACGTTTAGCCTTACTGTGTCAGTCGGGTTCTTAAGTACTCTTTTGCGTGTCTGGTATCCAATCATTGAATATACTACGACAAGCGAGTCTCTTGATTCGCAGCTGAGGCTGTAGCGTCCTTTCAAATCGCATGTGACTCCTATGAGCTGTCCTTCGATGTGCACTTGAGCAAATTCAAGTGGCGATTTTGTATCATCGGTGACAGTTCCTTTTATGGTGACGTTTTGTGCAGTTGCGTTAGTGGCGAAGCTCATAATCACAGATATGAGCACGCAGGCGCAATTAAATATGTGTTTGTTCTTGTACATCAATTCTTCTTGAAATATATTCTTAAGTATAACGAAAAAAATCTCTGAAACGTATGTTCCAGAGATCTTTTTTGTTTTATATGATGTTTTTAGCCGTTGCAATCATTTATCAACGTGTTCAAATCATCAATATTTGAATTTATCTGTCTTGACGTAGATCTTGTAGTTCTTTATACCGCCAGGTACGTTTTCTTCCATTCTTGGCAGATACTGAAGGGCTGTGATAGTGTGTACCTTGCCGAGGTCTATGATAATTGTGTGAGGGAAGTTTACACCTTTCACAGTAGACCAGAATGTAGATTCCTGAAGGTCATAGATCTTGTCGCCTGCACGGTTTCCGGATATGATGTCCTCGCTGTCTGCATAATCGATGTTCCAAGGTTCACGGCTGAGTCTTTCACCTTTCTCATCAAGCAGATAAAGCTCTGAGATACATGCATATTCTTTTCCGTCGTGTGCATTGAGGGCTTCAAGACAAACATATCTTCCTGTCTGCGGAGCACTGAATTTTACTTCCTGCCATCCGTTTCCTGGAGCGAAGCTGCCTTCTGCAATAGCCTTTTCGCCTGAGAGGTCAAGATTCTGTCCTTCTTTGCGGTGGATAGGTGGCTTTTCGTTCAGGAGCTTGTCGATGATAGGCTTGTTGAGACCTTCAGCTTTTGCGTCCTTAGGACCGATAACATCGAATACTACAATTTCGTTCTTGCCCTTCTTCAACCAGCATCCAGGAACATAGAGTGTCTGCTGAGGACCGATTTCCCATATACGTCCCATTGCATGGCCGTTGATGTAAACAAGTCCTTTGCCCCATGTCTCGAAGTTGATGAATGTGTCGCCGACCTTCTTGACGTTGAAAGTAGCCTTGTAGAATCCCGGAACTCTCTGACCCTTGTCGTCTGTAACCTTTGTTGAAGCAAGTGGCTTGTACTTCTTGTTCATGTTGAATTCGTAAGTATCCGGAAGCATATAGTTGTTCCAGTTCTTCAGGCTTGAAGTAAACTCATTGCCGTCGATGTCGATGCTGAGTTCAACATCGCCTACGATACCCTTGAAGTCCTTTATTGCACGTCCGAAGTTGATACGTCCCATTGCCTCTACGAGGATGTCGAGTCTTGCACCCTTCTTGCATGAAGGAAGAGTAAGGTCCTTATCGCCGTTTCTTCTGTCCATAGCACCGATGTATTTGCCGTCAACAAATACCTGCAGATAGTCGTGTCCGCCTTCAATGTGCAGTCTGCTCTGTCCGTTTATTTCAGGAAGTACGGTTGAGTAAATCATTGAACCCCATCCCTGGTCGAACTCTTCCATAGTCTTCACGTCGCGTGTCTTTATTGGTTCTGGAAGGTTTTCGAACAAAGGAGCATATTCTGTAAACTTGAATTCAGGTATGCTTATGATTGGCTTTGCCTTTGGTACAGACGGAAGCTTTTTGTCTGAATATTTCTGAAGCATCTCGCGAAGTTCATAATATTTGTCAGTTGCCACGCCATACTCATTGATAGGTGCATCATAGTCGTATGAAGTAACGTCTGGTGCGAAGCCTGGAGAGTTGGCACCGGCCCAGTGTCCGAAGCTTGTACCTCCGTGTGTCATGTAGAGAGAGAAGCTGATGTTCTTGCTGAGCATCTCGTTGAGTCCGGCAACCATGTCGTGAGCACTTCTTGTTTCGTGCTTGCCACCCCATTTGTCGAACCATCCGCTCCAGAATTCAGAGCACATGAGAGGTGAAGTAGGGCGCAGTTCCTTAAGTTTCTTGAACTGCTGGTCGATGTTTGCACCAGTACCGAAGTTCATGGTCCAAACAAGATCGTCGAGTCCGTTGAGAGTGAAGTTTGAGCTCCAGTCGCACTGGAACAGAGTAACATCCTTGAAACCTACCTCTCTGATGATGTCGCGTATCTTTGAAACATATACTTTGTCTTCTCCGTACGAGCCGTATTCGTTCTCAACCTGAACCATGATTATAGGTCCGCCGTTCTGTATTGTGAGTGAAGACAGCTGTTTTCCAACTTCTGTTTCGAATATCTTTACTCTTTCGAGGAAGTAAGGATCATTTTCTCTAAGTCTGATGTCCTTTTTCTTGAGAAGCCACCAAGGCAGACCTCCCATTTCCCATTCTGCGCATACGTATGGTCCCGGACGTACAATTACGTACATATCGTTCTTCTGAGCCAGACGGCAGAATTCTGCAATGTCGTTGTTTCCTGTGAAATCAAATTCACCTTCTTTCTGCTCGTGGATGTTCCAGAAGATGTAGATGCAGATGGTGTTCATTCCCAGAGCCTTGCACATCTTAATTCTGTGTTCCCAGTACTCGCGCGGGATTCTCGGATAGTGAATCTCAGCCGCTTTAACTACAAATGGTTCACCATTGAGCAGAAATGTGTTCTCACCAGCGGTGAAAGTACCTTTCTTCTGTGCGTAAGCAGGCATGCCACACATCATCATTCCTGCAAACAGCATTGTCGTAAGGAGCTTGATTTTTTTTCTGTTCATAAGTTTGATCATTAATATTTTGATTTATAAATGTTTTTGTGGTATTATGCTGTTTTTTGCATTCATTCGTAAATGATTGTACAAATATACTGAAAACAAAACAATTTCTCCAACCATATTCGGGTGATTTTCTTGTGTTGTCGTTTTTGAACTTTAAAATGTCAGCTCTAGTGGATGTACTGTATGCAAAACAGCCTGCCGTACTATATAAGCATATAAATACGACAGGCTGTTTTAGCGATAATGTATATAATATAAGGTATGCCTATTTAAGAAAATCATCTCTCATAGGTGAAAAACAGTCGATAAGCATTCCTTCTTCAAGGCATACGCATCCGTGCATTATGTCTGGCCGGATATAGATTCCATCTCCTTTTTCAACTATTCTTTTTTCATCGCCGATAGTAAATTCAAATTTTCCGCTTTCTACGTATGTGGTCTGTGTGTGCTTGTGTGAATGCGGTGTTCCTTCTGCACCTTTTTCAAATTTCACTTTGACCATCATCATGTTTTTGTTGTATCCAAGAATTTGTCTCTGTACTCCTTTGTCGGTTGTTTCCCATTCCGTCTGCTCACAGTCTATAAATGTACTGCTGGTCTTTTCTGTTGTATCATTTTCTGTCATATTGCAGTCTTTATTCTCCTGTTTGCTGTTGTTCATGTTTGTGCATCCTGTTGAAGCGAGCAGTATAGCCAATGACAATACTACCATTTTTGATGTTTTGTCCATATTGTTTTAATTTTTAGATTTTGATTTCGAATGAATTGCTGTTTCTTCCTTTATACTTCCCTTGCGGAAGTTCTATGCGTGCGGCGTTTCCGTTAACTTTTATTTCTGCATAACTCTGTTCTTGCGACGGATCACTGCATTTTATGTCTGCTTTTTTCCCGCTTAACTTTATTCTGTAAATTGCAGGTGTTTTTATGTCTATGTCAAAACCTTGATATTCAAATTTTTGATTCTCTGTGAATGAAGCTATCCATAATGTACCGTTTGCCTTATCAGCTATAGCCTGCAGCTTCTCATTATTTTCTATTACGTAGAATTTGTCGGCGTCAAATTTCTCAACACATTTCTTATCGGCGTCAGGTATGATGATGGCTTCATAATTGGCATCGTTAGGCCGTATGCCATGATTTATACATATTGTTGCAACTTTGCCTTCAACCTTTTCAGTAGGGCATGTCTGCATTATTTCATGCCAATCTCCAGTTGACTTCATATCGGAAACTTCGCATCTGATTCCTTCTGGATTCCTCAATATGTAACCCTTACCGTCATGAATCAGTCTTATTTCCTTACCGCTAATGTTGCGCTCTCCATCGATTCTGGTCCATTTGCCGTTGTTCAGTTCCTCGAGGTTGCCATGGCTCCAGCATTGTTCTAATGTTGTTGCTACCTCAAGCGTAGAGTCTGACGATATGCCGGCTCCAAGACATACAATAGCATCTTCTGTAAACAACCACAGTTTCCTTGCCTCCAGACCGTCTCTGTCAAGATGCATTACGCTTACTCCGCATCCTTCATCGGTCAGTCCGCCGACAAACTTTCCGCTGTTTCCAGGGTAATAGCTGTTTTTCAGCACGGGCACTTCTGCATCGTCCTGATAACATGTCGTTCCCGGTATTTTTCTCCAGTCCCATACAGGGAAGATGTTCAGATATTCTTCTCCTGATTTGTATATGAACAAAGCACCATCGGCCATGTAATATCCCTTCATGTTGTCACCGTTCATGCACTCCGTACCCATAACTCTGGTAGACGCCATCTTCAATGTTGCACTCCATTCCTTACGTCTTGCCACAGTATAGTCCGATTGCCAGAAACGCTTTGTTCCGTTATATTTTTTGTTCTTTTTGCCGATAAAGCAGGCTTTCAGAAAACCGTCTTCCGTGTTTCTGCAGTTTTCATCATCGCTTCCGCCAAGTTCCGTGACGGCAAAGGCCATGCTGAGCGCCTTATGTATCTGCGCGTCTTCAAACAGCTGTCTTCCCATGGCGCTTATGTCCATTTTTCCTTTCCAGATAATCCATCTGTAACCGTTGTCAATCAAGGATGCTATGACATTCAGCTGTTCTTCAGAGAATTCAAGCGAAGTGTCGGAAAGTAAACCGGAGAATAAGCTCATTGTCGTTACGAATGCCAGACCGTAGTTGCCGAATTGCTGTTGTGGTCCGTGCTGATGGAAGCACCAGTCGTCCTTTATGCCTTCTTTTCCTCCGGTCCTTATTTCTGACACAATTTCATTTCTTGCAGTGCGCACGAGTTCTATATTGTCTTCAAGCAATCCTCTCATCATTACGTTTCCTGCAAGCCACACCTTGTTTTGACCTGTCATGCCCAGCTTTGAATTTTTCATAAGTTCTATGGCTTTGCTTTTCTCATCTGCTGTCATGTAGGGCTCAAACAATACGAAAGCCGTTCCCATAGTCCTTGGGATGCCTATCTGGTTGTACCACCAGTTCGGGCAGGTAAGCCTGCTTTCAAACCAGTAATTCATTGCCTTGTGTATGGCATTTTCAATTTCTGATGATTTGAAATAAGGAGTTTCAGAATTGATGTATAGTTTTGTCAATTCCAGAATTCTTTCGGCATGTATGCGCGGTTCCCATCCAGAGCGTGTCTTGTCTTTGTAGTTTATGTCCGACCATGCACCTTTCTCATTGAGATTCTTCAGGTAGTTTTCAATTGTAGAACTTTCGTAAGGAACACGTTGCTGCAGTTTCTACGATTACTCTGTCCGATGCATCCTCTCCTGGTGGATCTTTCTTCAGCACCCCCATCAGAGCTGCCGATTTTTCCCCATTCGACACATATATTTCTCTGAAATTCTCTTTTATGGTTTCAATGTCTCTGTTTTGCGAGAAAGCCTTAAAAGAGAATGCATACAGTAAAATTACAATGCATGCGATGCGTGAAATGTTTTTTCCCATAGTCGTTTTTGTAGTTTAGGTTTTCGTATTTTGTATTTAAGTTTATCTCTTTGGACGAGGCATGTGGCTTTTGCAGTTTTGCTTGGCGCATGTAGAGCATGAAATCTGGTTGTTGTCCATACATAGCTCGTGCAATCTACTGCATTTCAATAGAAATATTTTCCTCAGTCTGCGTATTTTCAGTCTTTTATTTCAAATCTTACCAGCACTGAATATTTCTTTTTTATGTTTCGATAGTTTTTTGCTTCGCCGTTTTCCGAAAAAGCGACATTGCTCTGCATGCCGTACATAGGGTATGCCGTGTCGCCTCCGTTTTCTACGATTCTGATGACATCTCCAAGATTTTTACCTAAAGCTTCTACCATATACGACGCCTTGCTTCTTGCTGCCTTTAAGGCTTCAATTCTTCCTTTTTCTTGGTACTTGGCCATGTCGTTATTTTCCAGTTCGCCGATATACATTGAACTTATGCCTCTTGTATCAAGATTTTTGACAATTTTTTCTATCTTGTTGAAATCATCAAGTGTGATGTCGAATCTTTTGGAAACTTGAAAGTCACGACCTTGCCCGCGCCACGTATTTCCGATTTCTTCTGTTCGTATAGAGTTGTCAGGTACGCCTGCATTTTTCAGAACATTCCTCAGGCTGTTTTCAATATTTTCCAATTTTATTTTTGTCTTGAACTCTTCTGGTTTTGATTTTCCATCAAATTCCTCTTCAAAATATTCCTTTATTTCTATAATATAATGAATCTTGTCTGGAACAATCTCAATCTCAGATGTACCGCTTACTTCAATATATCTTTGGCTTGATTCTTGTGCACCTGCAGATACTGCAGCAAGTAAGGATAGGGCAACAGCGCATGATTTTATGTTTTTCATAATTGCATGATGATTTAATAGTCTGTTTCATGCCGGTTTCAGCATATCAAATATGCCTGCCGGATGTCTGCGGTTTAGTCTTGCAAATATATACCTATTATATGAAATTCTGAAAATTATGCATCTTATTATTGGGCAGATGCAAAATTATATAGTGTTCTTTAAAAGCTCATCAGTTGTGAAAATTACGAAATCATTATTTGAATATGAATGATATAAAAATCCCGGCAGATAACATCAGCCGGGAAATATATAAGTTGTTTTATGTTGATTCTATTCAGGTATTACTATATGATTCTTGTCCTCAGAAATATTATAGGTTTTGAATATGCTGCTTTGTCCTTTGTAGCCAACATTTATAAATGCTTTGTCCGCTTCTATATTGAATGAATTTATGCATCCGTTTTCCTTATATCCAGACGCCTCTAAGGCTTCTTTACAATATGTCGGCAGATTTTTCAGATATATGGCAGCATCGCTGTATGTGAACAACATGTCTTTGTATCCGTCGTAATTGTCTATGACATCGTCGTCAAATGAAGAAACCGTAAGCTCAAACATTTCATAATGGTTTCTTCTGTCTTTCATATCATTCCAGTCATATTGAACCATTTTGTCTTTGTTTTCCGGAGATATGATTTGTATTGACACGTAGGCTTTGTTGTCGTTTTCCTTATAAGTGAATGTTGTACTGATCTCTGCAAATTCTACTTTAGACGTATCTGTACCGGCTTGGTCCAGAAGGTCCTTTATTTTTTGTTCGAGTTCACCAGGCTGGTCACCGACAATGTCTTCAGGAAGCGGGCCTGGGTTAAACGAGTTGCATGAAATGATAGACAATACTGTTGCTGGGATAGCAAAAATACTTGCGAAGAATTTCGTTCTCATGTTGTTTAAGGTTTTTATATTTAAAACTTGTGATTATTTGAACACGAATCAAATGTAGTTTAAATATTTGAAATTTGAACGGTCGTTCAAATAAAATCCAGAGTTAAAAAATGCAAAGCAAATAGTCAAGCTTTCAGCAAGGAGTAGATATATTTGAATTCTTCTGCTAGTTTGTGTACGTTAAGCCCGTTCAGAAAAGCATGTTCGTATGACATGCCCATAAATACATTCCTGAATAAGATTGCTGTTTTGTCAATGTCAGTCTCTTCTCTGATTTCTCCATTTTCCTTGGCTTTTTTAAGGACAATTCTCCATTGGTCGTAATCTTTTTGGTAGAGTTCTTCGATTTTTTGTCTTATGTTGGGGTAGTACATTCTAACTTGTGACAGAAAATGAAAATAATAGAAATTCAGGCTGCAGTCAAACGGATTGTTTCCATCATCTATAAGTCCGACAATGCGTCCCATTGCAGATGTAATTCCTTTGATGTATTCTTCGATGAATTCTTCTAGTGTTTCTGTATCAACCTTAAATTTATTTGTAGGACTCTGCATGTAAAACAGAAATTTGTCTGCTGTGGCAATGAATAGGTCTTGCTTATGTGGAAAATAATAGGTTATTCCAGTTTTAGTCAATCCGCAAGCCTTGGCCAAAGTTGTAATGCTGGCTTTTTCATAGTTCATTTTTACAAATACCCCGAATGCTCTGTCTATTACTTCTTCTCTGTTTGTTATCATATCTTCTTGTGCTGTTTTTGTTGTCTTGAGAACATATTGTTCAAATCGAAATGCTGTATATGGACAGATGTCCTATCTTTTTACAAATCTATGTATTTTTTCATAAAGCACCAACAGCTCCTGCAGTGTTTCGATTTACGGCTTGCATAACAGTCTGTTTTAATATGAGCGCTCGGAATTAAATTTACGAGTGCTCGCATTTATGCTTGCGAGCGCCCGCGTGTAAACCTTCGCGCCTTCGTATTTGAAACTTGCCATAAGCAAATATTTTTAATATCAAATTAAATGTGCATTTATTTTGATATATATTTGTATATAACCGGTTTTTTGCATATATTTATGACCGAAGTCAAAGGCTTCATTATTGTTAACTTTAAAAAGATGGTGCTATGAAGAAGTATCTGGCAGAAATGATCGGAACTATGATTCTTGTTCTGATGGGATGCGGAAGTGCTGTATTTGCAGGCAACGCCGCTGAGAGTGTAGGTGCCGGTGTAGGTACTCTTGGAGTTGCCATGGCGTTCGGTTTGTCGGTAGTAGCTATGGCGTATACGATAGGCGGAATTTCCGGATGCCATATCAATCCGGCTATTACGTTCGGAGTAGCATTGTCTGGACGTATGCGAGCCGGAGAAGCATGCATGTATATTTTGTTTCAGATCATAGGCGCATTCATCGGTTCGGCCATACTGTATGTTCTGGCTTCGTCAGGTGGCAGTTCGGGTGCGACGTTGACGGGTGCAAATACCTTTGATGACGGTGAAATGCTTCAGGCTTTTATAGCTGAAGCTGTGTTTACATTTGTATTTGTCCTGGTTGTTTTAGGTTCCACGGACGAGAAACATGGTGCAGGCCAGTTTGCAGGTCTGGCCATAGGATTAACTTTGATTCTGGTACACATTGTTTGTATCCCTATAACCGGTACTTCTGTCAATCCGGCACGCAGTATAGGTCCTGCTGTCTTTGCAGGCGGTACGGCTCTCTCACAGCTGTGGCTGTTTATTGTCGCTCCTCTGCTTGGAGCCGCATGTTCTGCCGGAGTATGGAACGCCATTAGGGAAAGATGATGTTTTTTTGATTTGCATTTTATTTGTTGTATCGGCAGTGCGGGCTTGCGCATTGCCGATACTGCTTATTGGGGTTGTCGGTTTGGGATAATTGCATTTTTTATAATGAAAATCTGACAGTGTTTCTTGCATCATGTAGCTAAACTGTGTAATTTTGTCATTTAGAATCGGTAAAAACAGTATTCTTTTATGAATGTATCAGATGTTCAGCAGATTAAACTGAAGTACGGTATAGTGGGGCGTTCGCCTGCTCTCGACCGTGCTCTCGATATTGCCATACAGGTCGCTCCGACAGATTTGTCAGTTCTGATTGTGGGTGAGAGCGGTGTCGGAAAGGAAACTATACCACGAATCATACATGACTACAGTTCTCGCAAACACAATAAATTTTTTGCAATAAATTGCGGTTCAATTCCTGAAGGAACAATCGACTCTGAACTTTTCGGACACGAGAAAGGTGCGTTCACCGGAGCAGTGGGCGAGCGCGAGGGATATTTCGGAGCCGCTAACAACGGAACGCTTTTCCTTGATGAGGTCGGTGAACTTCCTATGGCCACACAGGCACGTCTTCTGCGTGTGTTGGAAACAGGAGAGTATATACGTGTAGGTTCGAGCGATGTACGCAAGACCAACGTGCGAATTGTGGCGGCTACAAATGTAAACATGCGCAAGGCCATAAGCGAAGGACGATTCAGAGAGGACCTGTTCTACCGTCTGAACACTATTCCTATATCTGTTCCGCCTCTTAGGGAAAGAAAGGACGATATTTTGCTTCTGTTCAGAAAATTTGCCGCAGACATTTCTGAAAAATACGGTATGCCTCCTATACGCCTGACAGATGACGCCAAAGATCTTCTCATGCAGTATACGTGGCCGGGAAATATTCGACAGCTGAAGAACTTGACGGAACAGATTTCCGTTGTATGCAAAGAGAGGGAGATAACCAAGGAGATATTGTCTGGATTCATCAATCCTGTTGAACAGCAGGGCGGTATTGTTCCGGTCAACAATGGTGCTCATTCTTACGAAAACGAGAGAGAAATCCTTTACCGTGTATTGTTCGATCTGAGGAAGGATGTCAACGATCTGAAGGAAATGGTGCACAGCAATGTGAACAACATGACTTCCGTGCATCCAATGACGCAGTCGCCTGTGCCTGTGGTAAATGATCCGTATTCGGGAATGCATGCTGACGGTATGTCGGATTTCGGTTCTTTGGAGCCTACCAAGATAAACATATCTCCGGCAACAGAAATCAAGATACGAGAACCTCACCCTGAACATGATGTGGAGTTTGCCGAAACGATAGAAGAAACTCCTCTTTCAATGAAGGAACTTGAGAGACGCAATATTATCCAGACTCTTGAGCGATGCCACGGAAAAAGAAAGAAGGCTGCGAAGGAACTGGGTATAAGCGAAAGAACGCTTTACAGGAAAATAAAGGAATACGATCTTGATCTGTGAAAAAGAAGATAGGAAGATGAAGAAAAGATTTGGAACTTTGTGGAGTTCAGGAGTAATGATGGCGATGATGTGCATGCTGCTTGTCGCATGCACTGTGTCGTATAAGTTCAATGCATCGTCAATCAATTACGATAAGGTAAAGACCATATCGATATCAAAATTTCCAATACGTTCGGCTTATGTTTGGAGCCCGATGGAGTCGATGTTCTACAATTCTCTTACGGATGAGTATGCGCAGAAGACGAAGTTGCAGCTTGTCAACCGCAATGGTGACCTGCAGTTGAGCGGTGAAATCGTAGAGTACAGTCAGACAAACAAGTCGATTTCGGCTGATGGTTTCTCTTCGCAGATCCAGCTGAAGATGACAGTCAATGTGAGATTTGTGAACAACACCAACCATTCGGAAGACATTTCCGATCAGAAATTCTCTGCTACAGCCGAATACGAATCAACACAACAGCTCAATGCTGTTCAGGAAGAACTGGTGCAGGAGATGATTGACGACATTGTTGACCAGATTTTCAATGCAACTGTAGCTAACTGGTAATATTTGAAGGTGGAGGATTGCCGATATAAGGCATTTAAATAAAAACTCTAATAAATACAGATAAAAGTGATTGACATCAAGGAACTTATCAACGATAGAACCAAACTTAATGCAGATACTTTGGTTGAACTGAAAGCTGTTGTCGAAGAATATCCGTTTTTTCAGACAGCAAGGCTTTTGTATGTGGCCAATCTGTATGCCGTGCACGACAGGTCTTTTGGTGAGGAACTGCGTAAGGCATCTGTGTTCTTGCCCGACAGACGTGCTTTGTTCTATATGATTGAAGGTGAACATTATGTTATAGAAACTCCAGAGAATGCTGTTCCTGCCGCATCTGAAAAAGGTAAGGACAGAACAATCTCTTTGATTGATAACTTCTTGTCGAATCAACGTGAGGAGAACGAGAATAAACGGGCAAAACCAACATTGGCGGACCTTACTACCGACTATGCCGCTTTCCTTGTTAATCAGGATGATGTGGTTTCGGATGCAGACGAAGCGCCAAAGTTGAGAGGCCAAAGCCTTATAGATAATTTTATTGAGGTGACAAAAGGAAAGCAGAGAATAGAAATGCCGGATCTGAATGATGAAGATTATAACTTCTCGCCAGCAATATCACCTGAAGATGAAGAAATCTATACGGAAAAAATGACAGACATATATATAAAACAAGGACGATATGCTGAAGCTCTTGGAATATTAAAGAAAATATGTTTGAATAATCCGAAAAAAAGTGCTTACTTTGCAAATCAGATGAAACTTCTTGAAGTTATTCTTGGCGGCAATGCGTAATTGCTTGATTGCATCTGCTTCAGGAAGGCATTGAAAAACAGAAAAATAATAATAAAAAATAAATAGAAAAATGTATTCATTAATTATCGGTTTGGTCATTTTGGCATCAGTATTGATGTGCGTAATTGTTCTGATACAGGAGTCTAAGGGAGGTGGTCTTGCATCTGGATTCTCTTCTTCAAATCAGATTATGGGAGTTAGAAAGACTACAGATTTTCTTGAGAAGGCTACTTGGGGACTTGCAATTGCAATGGTGGTTCTGAGCATCATTTCTGTTGCTTTCCTTCCGGACAGTTCTCAGGCTGACGGTGCACTCATCGAGAACACTTTGCCTATGCAGAACAGCACAGATGCCAACAATATGCAGTCTTTCCCTGCTTCAGCAGGACAGCAGCCTGCAAAATAAAGCTGAGTAAGGTCTGAAACTTACTGCAGAATGAAGATTTATACCCCTGCAAGGGCTTAGCCCTGAGCAGGGGATTTTTTATGTCTGGATGTTTTATATAGTGAACAAATAACATAGTGCAGAATGGAAATAGAAGAATGTTTTGTCTGCGGCAAAAAGAATGATGATGAATTGTGTGAAGATGCTGTAGCCGTAGCATCCGGTTACGCTGCTGTCATTGACGGTTCTACAAGCAAGGGCACAATGAAGTATCTTGAAAAATCAACCGGTAGAACTGCAGCTGAACTCATAAAGCAATATATTGAGTGCAAACTAGATGTGAATGCTGATATTAAGATTTTTGCCGAAGAGGTTACGGAGCTTATTCGCAATGCTTATGTTGAGGCTGGAGTGGCGGATTTGGTTGCGGAGCATGCTGAAAATCGTATGACTGCCAGTACTGTTGTATACTGTGACAACAGAAAGGAAGTCTGGATGATTGGTGATTGCCAGTGCATGGTGGACGGTGTATTGCATACTAATGCCAAGAAAATAGATGATGTTCTTGCATATATGAGGGCGTCTCTGATAGCACTTGCCATGAAACGCGGTGCTTCTGTTTCCGATATATTGAAGCATGATGTTGGGCGGGAAGCCATAATGCCTCTGCTTAGAGAGCAGTGCAATTTCCAAAATGATGCGTGTTGCGATGAGTTTTCCTATGGTGTAATTGACGGTTTTGAGATACCGCAGAGATTTCTGAAGGTCATTGATGTGTCGGGGGGCCACAGTGTGGTTCTGGCATCGGACGGATACCCTAAGCTTATGCCTACATTGAACGAGAGCGAATGCGAGCTGAATAGACTTATTGTAGAAGATCCATTGATGGTGGGTAAATTCAAGGCAACCAAAGGATTGTTGGCCGGACAATGCTCGTTCGACGACAGAAGCTACTTGAGATTTACACTGTAAATGTGCTTTCAAAAACATGCGGAAGCCCTTTAAATATGGGCAAAAAAATGCAGAAGAAAAAGCTTTGAAATGCAATAAAATCATCATAACTTTGCAGTATGATTTCCTTATCTGAACATATAGAGATACTACTGCTGGAGCACGATTGCATCGTGGTTCCAGGACTTGGCGGATTCATCGCCAACCATGCAGTTGCACGCTATTCCGAGAATGGCGACGGGCTCTTTTTGCCTCCATATCGTGTAATCTGTTTCAATGAGAACCTGCAGGCCAACGACGGTTTACTGGTTCAATCATATATGCAGGCCTATGACGCAAGTTATCCTGATGCATTGAGACAGTTGGAAATGGATGTGGAAGACGTCGTTAACGAACTTGACCTTAAAGGCGAGTACGAATTCAAGGGTATAGGTACATTGCGTAAGCAGCTTGGAGGCAACATTACATTTGAAGCCTTTGAGGCCGGTGTGCTTACTCCTTCGTTGTACGGTCTTTATTCTTATGATGTAAAGACTGTAGCAGAACTTGTACGTGAGCGCGAAATACAGAAAGCTTTGTCAAGCACATCTATTTCGCCTGTACAGACAGTGCACAGTGCTGCGGATATAGTTGGAGGCGAATCGGAAATCAGTGTCAGAGAGGAAAAGGAACATGTTGTCATCAAGCTTCACCGCAGTTGGGTCGATTTGGCTGTTGCTGCAGTGTTTGCAGGATTGCTGTTCTCTTTGTTCTATTTCCCGGCAGTCAATTCTATTGATAAGACTGATGTCTGCGAGGCAGGTGCAGTGCATGTGTCGTTTGCATCTGTAAAGGATAGGGCAAAGATGAATAATATCAAAAATCGTGTTGCTACGGCTATGGAGGCTAGTAAAGAGCAACAGGATGCTGAAGTTGAGGAAAGCAGTGCATCTTCTGCTGAAACAGAAAAGTCAGGAAATGCAGAAATGGCTGCTGGTATGGAAAAGGACAATTTGAAGAATTTTTCAATTGTACTAGCAAGTTCGGTATCGAAGGCCAATGCAGATGAGTTTGTTGACAATCTTGCCAAGAAAGGACTCAACGATGCTCATGTCCTGGAAACCAAAAGCATGAGACGTGTGCTTTATTCGTATTATGCTACCAGCAGTGATGCTTATAAGGCTCTAAAGGATTTGAAGAAGAAGTCCTCTCATTTTTCAGATGCTTGGGTTATTGAACTTAAGTAGATGACGTCAGTGAAATGTAATTCATTTCGTATACATTGATATTATTATTTTCTAAACTTTATTCTGTAGGCTTATGAAAAGAGTGCGATGTCCCAAATGTGATAATTATATTGTATTTGACGAAACGAAATATACGGAAGGGCAGTCGCTCGTTTTTGTGTGCCAGCATTGCAGAAAGGAGTTTGGAATCAGAATCGGCAAAAGCCGACTCAACGAAATACATGAAGAGAAGCACCTTGACGAGCAGGCGTATAATAAGGATTTCGGAAGCATTGTCGTAGTGGAAAACCAGTTTGCCTTCAAACAGGTTATTCCTCTTGATTTCGGCGAAAATGAATTCGGAAGATATGTCAAAGGTACTTCTATCAATAAACCTATTGAAACCAGAGATCCGAGTATTGATACGTTTCACTGTGTGATAACTGTAAAGCGTAACAAGAAAGGTAAGCTTCAGTATGTTCTTCGCGATGCTCCAAGCGATACGGGAACGTTTTATATGAACGATATTCTGCGTGATTGCGACAGGGTGAATCTTGAAGATGGTGCAATCATAACCATCGGTGCTACTACGCTGATTCTGCGCGCTGCAGGACACGAGGAGGAGTGAAGAACTCGATTAACAAGTATATTTGTATCACAAGAATATGTCAGCACTCAATTTTGAGACAGTAATAGTAGGAGCGGGGCCTGCGGGGTGTGCATGTGCCCTAGAGCTTTTACGTTTGGGACATTCGTGTTGCATAGTGGACAAGCGCACGTTTCCTCGTGACAAACTTTGTGGCGGTCTTTTTACAGATAAGGCTTCGAAAGCTCTTGAAGGAATTGTTGGTACTGCCGGTCTGGCAAGGATTCTGAAAGAGTCGCAGTGTGTGCAGGAGAGCCGTTTCGTGTTGTGCAATGGTACAAAGGAGATAGTGTCATGCAATCCGGAAAGGCATATAAGGCTTGTTGACAGAAGACGTTTTGACAAGGCTCTTCTTGATGCTGTAGTACTCGAAGGAGGAATGGTTATTACAGGAGAGGAAATTGCTTCTGTTGATTTTGATGCACGTTGCATCAAATCGCGTTCTGGGCTTGAAATAGGATATGATTATCTTGTTGCAGCTGATGGCGCGTTGAGTACGGTGCGCAGATTGACTGGGGACAATCGAAAAAAACATCACAGACAGCCTTCTTTGTGTTTGGAAATAAATGTTGATGTAAAGGATTATTCTTGTGACGGCGTGTGTATATATTTCGGTATTGTGCCGAAAAGCTATGCATGGACATTTCCTAAGGGAGACAAAACGTGTATAGGGCTTGTGAAATTGCCTGACACGGATTTCGATGTCAACAGTACATTTCGCAAATTCTTGGAAGAACTGCATGTAAATAATATTGATTCTTATCCTTTCAAGGGAGCGATGATACCGATAGATTGCTGTCCTAAGCGTCCTGTATATGGTGAGCATGTACTTTTTGTTGGAGATGCCGCCGGCTTGGTTCAGTCTTTGACTGGTGAGGGTATATATTATGCAATATCTTCGGGACGCGATGCTGCAGATTCTATCGTAGGTGCTTCGAGTATGCGTCCGGACGTGAGATATGTTCATCATATATCGAGATATCGCCACATGATGCATCTGGCCTCTGTTTATCAGCGTATGTTGCTAGAGTGGGGTGCCGGTACTGAATTTCTTCTTAAGCATGCTTCTTCGCATCCGAATTTTATCCGTCATTTCTATGATACCCAAATAGACCAGGAACCGACATTGGGGCCTGTGAGTCTATTTACAAGGTGGTATTTGGATAAGTTGAAGAAGCGTCATGGATGATGACGAGTAGCATTTCCGCACACATTCAGAAAGTTGTGTCTTGTTGGGATTGCTATGCAAGATTATTGTTGTTCTGAATCTGTGTAGCCGTTTCTTTCAAGCCAATCTTTATATGCATCGATGATTTTCTGTGGAGACGAACCATACCATCTGTATCCGTTTCGGCGTTCATATCCTATTTCTTCAATTGATGCTTTTGCTATACCGTCTCTGTCACAGAATATAGGTTTGCCGGTTTCTATAGAATAGAATCTTGCCCAAATATCAGGTGCACCTTTTTTGTATACAGGTCTTATATCTGTACGTCCTTCACTGTCGTTATATTTCTCTATTACGGTGTCCTTTATGGCGCTTTTCTTGAGCCATTCTACAGCGCTTTTGATTGATCTGCATATACTGTCTGATGGATTTGGTATGCTCATCAGGAATTGGAGTATATCTACAGTTTCGCCATGTCCTGACAGCGATTTAAGTTCGTATGCACGCGCAGGTGCAGGAAGGAGAGTGTTTTCGTCATGTTGCTGACACCATACAGTCAGTTTGCCGTCTTGTTTATATTGGCAATCCAAAATGCATTGTACACCGCGTTTGTAGGCCTCGTGAGCCTTTGTTTTAAGTGTATCGGGGATGTTGAGTTTGTCATAGATGGTATTGCCGTCAGAGATATTTTCAAGTAATTTTAGGATATTGGTCATTGCACCGTCGTTGAAGGTGATGTGTGACGAATAGGCTACTGAACGCCCTTTTCGTGCAGGAAAGAACTGTGGCCACCCCCCATTTGCATATTGAGCCTTGAGTATATATTCGAGACCGTGTATGAATGCAGTTCTGTATCTTTTATCTTTTTTACTATTATACATTCTGCAAAGGAATTTCATCTCTGATGTAGTGGCATTGTTGTCGAATGTCGAACCGATACCTTCTTCACGACATTTCTGCATGTACGCCTGATCGGCACCGACGTGCCATTCTTGGTTCTTTGGCCATCCTCCGTTTGGCATCTGGTATTTCAACACAGAGTCTGCTATGGCTGATGCTTCGTCTGACGCATACCATTCGATAGGTTGTTTATAGGCTATATCTTTCCATTTTTTTGAATGTATATTTTGTGCACAGATGTCGGATGCTGTAAGGATTTGCGCGGATAGGAGCGTGTATAATAGAAATGTATTGTTCATAGTATTTTTCATTATTTATTTTATGACTGTAAAGATAGTAAAAAAATGGTATGATTGAATACAATTATACTGTGCACCAGTACCGTTGAAAACGAAAGCGCCGCCTTTCCGATAGCTGGAAAGACGGCACTTGCTGTAATCTTATACTTTTGACAAATTTGCTTATTTGAAATGAAAAAGTTATCTCACAATGACCTTTTCATTTCCTACGATATATATTCCCTGTGGCAGATTTGCCGTTGCTTCTTGTTTTTTTACACCGTGCTTGATGAGTTGCCCGCTTAGTGAATATACATCTGTATTCTCGTTGGTCTTGTCTGTTTCAACAGATTCGATTCCTGTAGGAATGTATTTTTCTGTAGAGAGCAGGCGAAGATTGTCAATATACAAAAGTGTATTGTTTGCTGCTCCTGTACCTGCTGTTGAAGCACATCCCAGACTGAAAGTTACGTCTGTTGGTTCTGCAAGTTCGAAATCGTAGCAAATGACTTCCCAGGTAGATTTCTCCTGAGGGTAGCGGAAATCCTGATTGCCACCGTAAGCAATACCTGTGAGAGAGGTATTTGTATTTGATGGCGTTTCAATGACGCTTCCGTTGTTTGAAGTCTGGTTTGGACAGTCGTATTTCATGTCGAGGAGAAGTCTGTATTTTCCCTTAGGCATATTTACTGTCTGAGTAATGCGATTGTCTCCTGCTGTCCAAGAATTGAGAACAGTGAGGCAACGTGTTCCGCAACTGTCATCTTCAACCGGACGCATTGATTGTGCCGCATAGTTTCCTACAGATGAAGGGCTTACACAGTACATTGTGGAGCTGTATGGCATAGAATACATACGTGCATAGTTTGAAGCTGTCTCGAGTTTACTTTCAGATTTCCATTCGCTTACACGCAGAACGTTTGACCATTTGCTGTCCGGAGCCGCAACTTTATTGATGTAGCAAGGATCGTAGGTTGTGCTTCCGAGTGTTATGGAGCCAATGTCACCATAGGTTTTGTCATCTTCAAAGCTTGCGTTTTTAAGAACATCGTCAGTTATGTCAATGTAGCCTTCGTAATAGTCTACTTTGTCTTCACTGGGCATTTCTGCTGCCTCAACCAGCAGCTTGCCTCCCTTGACACTTACTTTTACGCATGAACTGCCATTGATTTCGGCTGTTCCTGATACAACATTTCCATTGCTGATTATGCTGACAGATGGATTTATCTTTTCAGAAGATGTGTTCTGCAGATATGCTGCACATGAATCGCCTTCTGCCTGAACTGCTTTGATGTCGCTTCCGTTTACGAATACTTTAAGTACATTTGAAATAGACCTATTTGTCTCTGCAGAGAATGTTGCTTTAGATTTTCCTTCAGACACAGTTGTGAATGATGTGAATACAGGTGCACCAAGCTCGCAGCTGATGTTCTTGAGGGTACATCTCTGTTCACTCACGAAGTTGGAGAGGAGCAGATATTCTGTTCCGTCAGGATCGGCAGCTATGACACCGTTCCAACCTTCAGGTACAGAGTCTGTAAGTACGTTAAGCTTTTTGCTCATTGCCTGGGTCTTCTCCGCATCTATTCTGCTGTAGTATACAATATTGCGTCTGTCAACAACATCGCCGTTCTTGAATGAACGATTTACGTTGGAGTAAGCCGGATAAATCTTTGACGTGTAGATGGAGTTGTTGAGTCCTCTGTCGCCGAAAGCAACACTCTTGTTGTTGTGTCCGATGATTCCAAGTTCGTTGTCAATGTTTACCCAGTCGGACTTCATTGTAGTGAAAGTCTTTCCGTCGAGCTGTTTGTATTCTCCTTCATAGTAGAGCGTACGTTTTTCCTTCATCAGAGGGTCTGTGCTTATAGCCATAAGACCACCTTGTTCTGAATTGATGGTTCCGTTGCTGAGTCCTCTTACATAGTCGATGTAGATTACTGCATTTCCTGGAGTAGAGTAGATGGTGAATCTGTTGTTCAGCGAAGCATCATTTGTATTTATCTCACCGTTCATGGTGTAGCTGTTGCCTTTCAAGTCGTATATACCGCTTACAACAGGGCTTGCGTTTGTAGCCTTGCCGTCTACTGTGTACCATCCGAGGAAGTTTCCGGTATTGTTTGCTCTGTAAGGTACGATAATCTTGTTCTTGTCTGGGCTATTTGAAGCGATGTATCCAGTATAACTGCTAAGACCTGTGCTCCAGCTGAAACATGTGAAGCGGTCTTCGCTGGATGCGCGTACAATGTTTTGCGAAGTGAACAGCTTGGCGTCAGAATACTGCTTGTTGAAATCATCCCATTTGGTTGGGGTAAGATTTTCTGTACTTAGAACCTCATGCATAAGCCATGTCATCATGACGCGGTGGCCTTCAACTCCCATTCGGCGTGCACCTACATCAGGATTCAGAAGCCAGCTTCCGTCTTCTGTTGTCTTCTGTCTTGCCTTTATATATTTGTATGCCATGTTTTCAAGCATCAGTGCATTTGGATCCTTGAGGAAGCAGGCCATAGTTGTATATGATGTAATCTGGTCGTAGAGGAACAAGCTCCAGTCATTGCCGTTAGGCATTGCCAGTTCTCCATCGGCCAAGGCAAGCCAGTTGAGCACGCTGTCCATCACTTCCTGATGGTTGTGCATAAGAGCATTTGTTTTCCACTTTTCTTCTCCTGCAGTTCCGAGTTGGAATATTTTCAAAGCAAGTGCTGCTTCACCAAGTTCCTGCATGACAACATTCTGATAGCTTGTGTGGAACAAGTTGTGGTTCTGAAGTGTGTAGTCATCATACAGGTTCTTTCCTTTATAAAGGTCAGCAACAGTCTTGTTGTTGTATTCTGGGTCTATTACTGTGTTGTCGTTTGCATCATTGACGTGAGAATAGCTGTTTATGGCAAACTCTCGCAAACGTTCGAACCATCTTGGTGCCATTTCGTCGTCAGGGAAGAGACCGAGTGCTGCTGCGAGTACATCAGCTTCCCATCCGTTCTCTTCAGCCTTTGTGTCGCCTGCATATCCTGTAGGAATGTCACGCTCAAGTTCGTAGTTGCATTCTGCCTTCAGCAGGGCCTTGATGTAGCCTTTCTGTGCTTCGCTCAATTTATCCCACTGGAAGTAAGCCGAATATGCGACAGACATTGCCCAAAGAGAACTTTCCCAAACGTGGTCGCTGTTGCTTACAGAACCCCAATAATTGTTTCCTGAACATACTTTGAGCTTGTTTGCCTTATGTGTTGAATAAGCGAAAACGAGTGATTTCATTGCAAGCGTTTCGATATCGTCCCAAGTTACATTTTCAGGGAGTGTAACCTTGCCTTTGGCATATTTCGAAAGGAATGCGCAGAGCATCGACATATCTGCGTTTGGACGTACGCCCCTTTCATCGTTACCCATTGTGTTTTCTCCTTTGAAGCATCCGCATGCTTCACCGATGCTGTTTGGAGCCTCACAATTCTGAAAGTCGTTTTTCATGTATTCAGAAAAATCTGCAAGCATCTGGAGAAGATCGTTCTTCATTGTAGTTTCGTCGACGAAGTCATTATTTATTATGCCTTCAGTGAAACTTGTAACATCATCTTCTGTTGGATCAGAAGGTTTTACATAATCGTCGCTCAGTTTGTACAATTTCACATTGTCAATCATCAGGCAACTACCTCCTGACAGCCAATCAATTTTTATCGTGAGTTTGATATCACCATCAGTATCTGTGTCGAAATAAAGTTCGTTTGTGGTCCACTCCTGATTTACAAACATGTTGCTTGAGCCCTGCATGAAGCTTTCTGTAATATTGGCTTCACCTATGTTTATAGTGAACTTTGATGAAGCGCTGTTTGCAAAGCCTGATCTTTGGTCAACAGTAAGCAGATACTTTCCTGCAGGAAGAGATTTCACGTCCTGTGACAAAGTTGTTGAACCCGAGTTCCATCCCATACGCAAATAATAGGCGTATTGACCGTCTGGAATGCTTGTCACTTTTCCGAAATTGTTATCAGTGAAGCAATCTTTTGATATGAGCAGTTTGGTTACGTCGGCTCCAGAAACATCCCATCCTGCAGGTTGAGTGAGTGTCCAGCCTCTCAGACCGTCTGAAGAATTGGTTACTTCTGTGAGTTCGCTTTCCTTGTCGTCCTCGAAGGAGCTGTTTACCAAATATTTTGCAGTAACATCTTCCTTCTGATTGTCGTTTTCTTCTTGGTCAGCTTCTGTTCCAAAGCTGTTTGAAGAAGGTTCATAAGCAGGTTCGGTACCAGTCTGGTTTATAGTCCATGCTGTTCCAAACGTGCACAAAGCGGCAAACGTCGCCGCAAGAGTAAGTTTGCGTTTCTTCATTTTTATAATTTTGGATTAGTAAGATTTACATCATATAATGCTTTTCATATTTCATAGTGGAGTAGGGCAAAGGCTTTACATCTGTTTGGTTAAAAGCAAACGAGATTTGAGGTTCATTTGGCAAAAACACAATAAGATTATGATCTCTAATTCTTATCAGTTACTGTCTGTAACCTTAAATCTCGTTTGAATATAATCAAGAACTTTTCAACTGTACAAATATCAAATCATTGCAGCTGCAAGTTCTTCCAGTTGATCTATTGTTTCTGGTTTCAATGTTGATTTTATGCTGACAACCGGTTCTGCTATTTCAATATTGCACATACATTCAAATGCTTCGCGCATCTTCTTTGCTGCAGCCGGTGCCCATGAGCCGTTTTCAATTATTGCAACTTTTCTCTTCTGATATGCCTTGATGTTCAGATGGTGCAGAAAATCGCTCATGATAGGCATAACTCCTGCATCGTAAGTAGGTGCAGCTACAATCAATCTATCATATTTGAATGCTTTCTCTACAGAAACGGACATGTCTGTTCTTCTTAAATCAATAGTTTCAACTTTAAGTCTGTTGTCTTTTTCCTTCAAAATCTCTTCGAGTTTAAGTGCCGCAGATTCTGTATTTCCGTGAAGAGAACAGTATGCAATGAGTATACCCTTTTCTTCAGCTTCATATTTGCTCCATGTATCATATTTGCCGATGTAGAAACCAAGGTTCTCTTTGAGTATCGGTCCATGGAGAGGGCATATAATCTTTATGTCAAGTGTTGATGCCTTTTTAAGCAATCCCTGAACTGGAGTTCCATACTTTCCACATATATTGAAATAATATCTTCTTGCTTCTTCTGTCCAGTCTTCATTGCAAGAGAGTGCTCCGAATTTTCCGAAACCGTCTGCAGAGAAAAGTATCTTCTCGCTTATTTCATATGAAACCATTACTTCAGGCCAATGTACCATTGGTGCCATGAAGAACTGGAGAGTATGAGAACCGAGCTCTAATGTATCCTTTTCCTTAACTATCTTGAGTCTGTCGGAAATGTCGATAGTGAAGAACTGCGGAATCATAGCAGCAGCCTTTACTGTACATACTGCAACACAATTAGGGAATTTCTCAAGTATTGTCTGAATATTGGATGCGTGGTCTGGCTCCATGTGGCTGATGATAAGATAATCAATCTGACGTCCATTGAGGATTGCATCCACGTTGTTCAGCCATTCATCGGTCTTTCTTGCATCTACAGTGTCAAGCAGAGCGATTTTTTCATCATCAATTATGTATGAATTGTATGATACTCCATTAGGAATAGGGTATTGACCTTCAAACAGGTCTAAATCGGTATCGTCTGCTCCTACGTATTTTACAGAAGGTGTAATTTCAATTTGTTTCATATAAAATGCATTTTTTATTTCAACATGCGAATTTAGCAATTTTATTTGTATAAATCTAAATTTGTGGGTGATAGCATTTGTGTGATATGCTACAAAAATATCAAATTATGGCTTTACTGTTCTATATAAGCAAGTTGTTCTTTTATGATTGTTTATATTGTCTGCAAATTTCATTGTACAAAAAAAGTGGAAGGAATACCTTAAAAGATTCCTTCCACTTTTAGCTTATTTCCTAGTTCTTTAGATTAGAAGTAGAGATAACGGTTATCCTTAACTTCTGCCTTAAGATAGAGATCGTTGAAGATGCTGCTTGAAGCCATGCGCATTGCCATATTTGACAAATACATCATTTCGTCCTTTTCGTCGTACTTGTCTGCAGTCTTAGACTTCTTTATGACTTTGAACATGTATACTCCGTTTTCGCCTTTTACAGGACCACCGAATTTGCCGTTTGCAGTAGCTGAAACGCTTGCACTGAGAAGTGGTTCACTTGAGTTTGTTGCTCCAACAAATGCAGGATTTGCAAATGTAACATGAGTAACTGTATCTACAACTGCATTCTTAGCTTTAGCTGCCTGTTCGATGCTGTTGATATTCTTCAATTCTGCAACGATGTTGTCAGCCTTTTTCTCTTCCTTAAGTTCAGCAGCAATGATGTCCTTTACTTTGTTTATATCTCTGTATCCTTCTTTGTTTATGCCTGTAACAGCAATGTACATCATGTGGTCGTTGTCACCACATTCATAGAGCTGTGACATATCTCCAGCTTTTGCATCTTCGAAGATCCATTTCAAAGCTTCACGTGTGTTGTGTACGCCTGAGATGTTGTGCATGTTGTTGGTTATGTCATATCTAGTCTGGATTCTGTATCCGTTCTTTTCAGCGTTTGCTTCAAACTTGTCGAGTGTGTTGTTTGCTGCTACGAAAGCACTGAACTTGTTGTACTCTTTGCTGTAAGTATCGTCGCTGAATTTAAGCTCATGCATGATTGCTGCAACGTTGTACTTTTCTACAGGATTCTTTGTGTCGAGAACCTGAAGAATTACAGTAGCACCGTTTGAGAGAGTGAGCTGCTGAGTAGCTCCCTTGCCCATAGTGAACAATGTATTTATGAATTTTGCATTGTCAGCATCAAGTACACCACCTTCGTAATTGTTTGTAGTAATCCAAAGTGAATCACCTGTCTGGTTGTATTTCTTTGCAATGTCCTTAAAGTTTGCTCCTGCGCTCAGAGCCTTTACGATGCTGTCTGCTGAGTTCTTGATGCTTGCTTCGTCCTTGCCTACAACCTGAAGCTGTCTGTAGAGAACTGAATCAGCCTGCATGCCCTTGCTTATTACCTTGAATGTATAATATGAATTTGAGAGAGCATCATATTCAGGCTTGAATGTCTCACCTGATGCAACAGAGTCGAGCTTGCTTGCTATTACATTAGGGAAAGCTGATTTAGACTTCATTACATTTGAGTACTGTACAAGTGAAGAATTTGAACGTACCACAGCACCAGCTTCGTCTGCATTTGTAGATGCTGCAAGCTTGTTGTAGCATTCGTTCATTTCCTTTTCTGTTTCAGCGATGTCTGCTTTGCTTGCCTTAACCTGGATATCTATGAACTTGATGTCGCGAGTTTCAACGAACTGACGATATTTTTCTTTTTCTTCGTTGTATCTCTTGTTTATTTCCTCGTCAGTAACATTGATTTTGCTGTCATCGTATGATGCGTATGGGAATGATGCAAGTACGATGTCGCTTTCGTCAATTCTTGAGCCGAATGATGATTTAGCTTCAATCTTGTTTGAAAGCATACACTTTGCAAGCAGATTCTGGTATTTAGCCATAAGATACTGATCGCGTATGTTGCTCTGTACGAAAGCATAATATTTATATACTTTCTCGTAGATGTCAGGTATCTGTGCACCTTCCTTTTTCATTCTGTTGTACTCGTCAACAAAGCTCTTTACGATTGAGTAGTCATAGCGTCCAGTCTGCTGATTCATGAACATTGGAATCTGAAGAAGCTGGCTAGCACCTGCTCTCACGAGTTCTGCAACTTCTTCATCAGTTACAGTCAATCCGAGCTTTTCGCATTCTTCTTTGACCAGTGTGCTTTGTATGTAGTTGTTCCAAGCCTGATCTTTGATCTGATTGAGCTCGTCCTCATTTACAGAACTGCTTCCTCTCTGGATTTCATATACAGTCTGAAACTGGTCTACCATCTCCTGATATTCCTGTACTGTAATAGATTTTCCACTTACTTCTCCTACGTTTTGTTTTGATTGATTGATCAGTGCTGAACCGCTTTCGAAATACATCTGTACGATGAACAGCACCAATGCGATTGCTATTACTGTTACCAGCAATACGCTTTTGTTCCTGATTTTTTGTAATACTGCCATTGTTTTTTATTTTGTTTTTTCATTTATTCCGATAAACCGCACGAAGATACGAAATTTTAAGTTATAGTAAGACTTAAACATTTATATTTTTCATATCGTATGTCCACAAACGGCAAAATAGATGTCTTTTGACGGATAATTTATTTGTGTCTTCTGATATTATTGGAATCTGTAGGGCCTAGGTTCCTGTTTTTAACGTATCTTTTTGTGATTTTCACGATTTTTTATTGTTGCTTTTGTTGACGTTTTGTGTTGTGTCAGCATATTCCTCCATTTTTTCCGGGTCTGGTACAGGTGTCTGTTTTTCTTCATTTATAGGGAAAGTACCTACGGAGTTGTGGATGCTGTAGTTTGTCATCTGTTCGTTTGATCTGAAATCATATCCTTTCAGCACCGTCTCACCTTGTATTTCCATATATCTGTCAGAATATATCTCATGTTTTGCCTGGTCCCAGTACAGCAATGATGTCTTGAAGGTTTCGCCTTTGATGTTTTTAACGAATACTCTTCCTCTCAGTTCCCACAATTTCTTGGTTTCGAAATAGTATGCTGTGTCCGCAGAGATAAACGCTTCGACATGGTAGTTTTCGTCAAACTTTTCAATGAACATGCCTTTTTCGAACGACCAGTATGGAGGTTCTTTCTTGTCATAAATAAACCAGTCCTCAGATATAATCTTGTATCTTATTATTCCAGAGTCTGAAATCAGCGTCGACACTCCTATAGATTTAAGGATTGGCAATGAGTCTCTGTTTATGATTGCCGGAGCTGTCGCTCTGTCGCTGTTTGAGCATGATTGCATTGAAACCAGCATAGCAACAGTTGCGGAAACTGTTGCTATGCTGAATATTTTTGTAAATGCGTTGTCTGAAAATTTAACCATTGTTTTAACGGTTCTTGTGTTCAGGCTTCATTATCTGAAGCGCATTGTTGTAGTTTCGCCCATGACGGTAACTTTTGTGCCTTCCATGATACCCTGGAAGAATGCCTCAGACTTAGGATAGAGACCGCTTCTGTAGCTTGAAATCTGTCTGTTTGCCTGAGATGCACATGAAGGGTCGATTGCCTTAGCCTTGTTGCACTTATCTATTGCGAGGCAGTAGTATTTGCTTCTTTCGAGAGCATCTCCAGATGCACTTCTTACGATGCAGTTGGCAATGAGAAGCCATGCTTTTCCGTTTGAAGGTTCATATCTGAGAGTCTGGTTGCAGTACTGACGGCACTGTCCGATACTTCCTTTTCTGTAAAGGATTGCTGCAATAGTGTATGAAATTTTAGCCTTCTTGTTGTTGTCAGTTTCAAGGTCGATAGCTTCCTGGAAATATTTCAAAGCTTCGTCAGTCTTTCCATCCTTGAACAACTTCTGTGCCTTACCGATAGCAGCGTTAGGTGTCTTGTTGAGCTCGTAGGCGTAGTCAGAAGCCTTGTAGTAGATGTCGCTCTTGTCGCATTCGAAGAATGTCAATACTCCGAGCACGCTGTTAAGATATTCGAGGTTTGTTTTGTTTGCTTCAACCTTTTCTGTATAAATCTTTTCGAGTGCATCACAGTCAGCTGCGCCTGAAGTAACGAAGAGCTCGTTGCACTTGTCCTGAGTAGGCTGGTAGTTAGCCACGATTTTCTGTGCCATTACAGTATCTGTTTCTGCATATTCCTTTGCAGTTTCGAGCAGACGGTCGCAGATATCGTTGCATTCCATATAGTCTCTGATGAACTCTTCGCGAACTGTTGTATTGTCTTTGTTAGCCTGGTAACGTCTGTAAGAGCACTGAATGAAAGAGTAGAGCACGAATGCTTCAGTGTTAGGTCCCATATCGTTTATACCAGAGCGGAACATCTTGTATGCAACTTCGTTGTCAGTTCCACCGTATGAAGCATAGTCATAAGCTTTACGGCAAAGAATGTTTCCACGTGTAGTCTTAGTCTTTTCTGTAGCAAAAGAGTTGAGAGCGTCCAGGTTTTCAAGTCTCTGGTCGTATACCTTCATGAGAAGTTCGAAGTACTCTTTCTTTTTTGCTGCATCTGTTTCCTTATATATAAGGTTTTCCAGAATCCATGCACCGTCTGTGTAAACTCTTATCTGAGCAAGAGGAGCATGTTCAAATACATACTTCCAGTGAGGAAGTGCAGATGCATAATCCTTCTGCTTGAAATAGTCCTGGTAGAGACTGAGATTGTTGATCACTTCCACGCTGTCCTGTCCGTGACCTATTCTGTCATAGAGCTGAGTTCCTGAATAATCTGTTGTAGTTTGAGCCGTTACTGTAGCAGTACAGAAAAGTGGCAAAGCCAATGCTACTAAAAATTTACATTTCATATTCTTCTTCATTTTATAATTTTACCTTTTACTTTTCTATTTAGCTGTGTCCATCCCTTGTGCATTCAATATCTGCATGTCTTTAAGACATCTTATTATATTATTGCACTTTCCACTTGTAGAACCATCTTTCGCTGAATGTAAGGCCAAGCGAGAATCTGAAGTAGTTTTCTATAAGGTTGGCCTTCTTGTTTGTGAACGAACTCAGGTATGGTATATTGCTGTGTACCCACTGAACACTGATATTTATTTTTGGACTGTTGTGCCAGATGTTTCTGTTTGTTATCGGAAGAGAAACACCGGCAGACAAACCATATTCATAAGGCTTTGAATCAACGGTTCCTGTTATGTCGGCTTTTGCATATGATGTAGAGTAATAACCTCCGAATTTATATGCAATTCTGCTGAAATAGCTTTTACCGTTGGCGTTTGGTATATAGTCTCCTCCGACTGCAATCTTCATGCAGTCGTTAAGCTGTCCTTTTTCCGAAACATAAGTACCATCATTTGAATTCATGTTCTGTGAAGGAAATTTCGCATCGCTCCATTTCTGCAATGTGAAGTCAGCACCCAATCTCAACTTTGTGCCGTGATAATATGTTATACCTGCACCGAAAGAGTGGGGAAGCTGGAACGCATTCTTTATGGTGTCGATGTTTTCGCCCTCAAGCGTGTTGCCTGAATTTATTGTTTGTGTGTATCTGTAGGCATCATTGTTCACATCGTGTCCTAAAGAATATGTAAGTCCGAGTGTAAGTTTGTCCTTTTTACTGAGTTTGATGTCGTATTGCAGACCGAAATCCAGCATGTATGTACTGATGTCTGCGGTATAGCTTCTTTTGAGAGAATAAATGGAACTTTCGCTGTATGAAAGTGTCATACCGTGATTGTATGTTCCGTAAAGATAAGAAGCATTGAGACCAATTGACAGTGGTTTGAATATTCTCCAACCTCCACCTAAGAATACCTGATGGAGTCCTCCGTCGCCGGTAAACTTCTGGCTATATGTAATGTCATTGTCGATTTCTGATGACGACGAAGAAAAACTGTAGTTTATATTTGTAAATGGTAGAATTCCGAATGTAACACCGACACCGCTTGCTGCTCTGAACTGGAATGCCGCGTAGTCAAAAGAAGAGTTCTTTACGTTTTGCTGCAGATTATCCATCTTCAGGTTGGCGTTGTGTATGGAAAATCCTAGATCTATCAGTGCTGTCAATGAATCTACCGCTGAATATGATGCAGGGTTGGAAGTATTTATCTCTTGTCCGTTTCTGAAACCAAGGCCAACGCCTCCCATTGCTTTGTTGAATCCCATAGCCCTGTCGGACATCATACCGAATCCGTATCGTGAATATGGAGAGTTTATGCCGTTCTGCGCTGTTGCCGCAATAGCGTAAAAGGCTATTGCCGTTGTGCAAAGTGCTTTGTTAGATAGTGTCATCAGTGGTTTAAAATTCTGTTAAGACCTTTTAATACTAGAAATCTGTCAACAAAAATACGTCTTTTTATGCACTCATCAAAATCAAATCCATCTCCACCAGTTAAAAAAATCAAAAGATAAGGGTATTTAACGATTTGTGTAGAGATGAAACCTTCTATTTCGTATTTGACTCCATCTGTCACACCGCATCTTATTGCCGTTTCTGTGTCATATCCTATTTCCGGTTTTATTCCTTCTGCATCGACCAGTGGAAGCTTGGCAGTTTGGTTGTGTAGTGCTTTCAGACGCATGACAATGCCAGGTGAAATGTTGCCTCCAAGATATTCTCCTTTTGCATTTATAATATCGTATGTGATGGCAGTTCCCATGTCTATCACCAGTATGTCTTTGCCCGGCATCGCATCGTATGCACCCACCACACCGGCAAGTCTGTCGGTGCCCAGAGTCTCTGGAGTTCTGTAGAGATTTTTTATAGGCAGGGGAGTTTTGCTGGTCAGGTATTCAATGTCGCATCCAAGATTGTTAATCTCCTGTGTAGTATGTTCTTCGATGTTTGCAGTTGAACTGATAATACACCTGTCAATATTGTACTTGTCGACCATTTCTTTCAGAATTGATACGTCTTGGCCGTCCTCTCTCTTGTAGTCAACCATTTCCTTTCCTGCAAATACCGCCGCCTTGACGGTTGTATTGCCTATATCTACCACCAAGTTCATTTCTTATGCATTTTGAGATCCTTCGGTCTGTGTTTGTTTTGTGCCTGTTTCAGTTTTTGTTTTGTTGTCTGATTTTCTGACCTTTCTGTTGTAGTTCGCCTTTCTGCTTCTCGTTTTCTCTCCAGCTTTTTCAGCTTGTTTGTCTGTATTTCTTCTGTTTTTGCCTTCTGTCTTATGCTGTGCGCGGTTATCGTTTTTACGTCTAGGGTTGTTCATTCCTTTTGCCTTGTTTTTGTTTTCTTTGCCATTTTCAATAGTGTATTCTGGCGATTTACCGCAATTTTCAGGCAATTTCGGCTTTTCGATAGACGTACCTATCAGTTTTTCAATTTTGTTGAAAGATTTGAAATCCTGTGGACATACAAGAGTGATGGCTTGTCCGGTTCTGTTGGCTCTGGCTGTTCTTCCGATTCTGTGTACATAATCCTCCGAATCTCTTGGAACATCGTAGTTTATGACCATCTGTATGTCATCGATGTCAATACCTCTTGAAATTATGTCCGTTGCAACGAGAATGTTAATCTTGCCGTTTTTGAAGTTGTACATTATTTCATCGCGTTCAGCCTGTGTCAGGTCTGAATGCATGGCACCGACATCAAGACCGCATTTGGACAGTATGCGTGCCATTTCCTTTACTTTCAATTTTGATGATGCAAACACGATGGCCTTGTCAAGATTTTCTTCTTTAAGAATCTTTTCGATAATTCTCTGCTTCATGTCCTCGTAGCAGATATAGGCTATCTGTTTGATGTTTTCAGCCGGTTTAGAAACGGCAATTTTTATTTCTACAGGATTGCTGAGGATGCTTTTTGCCAGTTTTTGTATGTTTTCAGGCATCGTGGCTGAAAACATAACCGTTTGGCGCTCTTTTGGCAGATAGCTGACAATCTTCATTATGTCGTCGTAGAATCCCATGTCGAGCATTCTGTCTGCTTCGTCAAGGATAAAGAACGATACCTTCGACAAATCAACATTTCCAGTAGCGATATGGCTGATAAGTCGTCCTGGAGTAGCAATTATGATATCGGCTCCAAGCGAAAGACCCTTTCTTTCCTGTTCGAATCGCATGCCGTCGTTGCCTCCGTATACGGCTACACTTGAAATAGGTTGAAAATATGCAAATCCCTCCACCTGCTGGTCTATCTGCTGTGCCAGCTCACGTGTTGGTGACATTATTACACAGTTGATGGCATCCTTAGGATAATTCCCGGTGTGCAGCTTATTGAGCACAGGCAGCAGATATGCTGCGGTTTTGCCCGTTCCGGTCTGTGCTACTCCTATGAGATCCTTGCCTTCAAGCAGTACCGGTATAGTTTTTTCCTGTATTGGTGTGCACTGCTCGAAATTCATGGAATCCAGAGCATCGAGAATTTCATCAGCTAGTGGTAATTCGTCAAAATACATGTCTATTTCGTTTTTTTTTCTTATGTTGTTTTCTATTTCCGTGAGCATTCTCCAAGTCTGTGGAGTCCTTTTCCTGTTATTCTTATTGAGGTGCCTGTCTGTACATGTACACAGCTATAAGCAGGAATATTATATTTGGAATCCAGACAGCTATGACCGGAGGCATGTTGGCATTGATTGCAAATGTCGATGATATGGTCTGGAATAATATGTAGGCAAAGCTGAGTGCCAGACCAATACCCAAGGATATACCCATTCCGTTCTTACGTTTCTTGGCCGACAATGAAAGGCCTATTGTTGTCAGGATGAACGAAGCAAAAGATGTTGCTCCGCGTTTCCAGTATTCAACTTCAAACTCCTTGATATTGGCAAATCCGCGCTGTTTCTGCTTGCTTATGTATTCCTCCAGTTCCGGCGATGTCATTGTTTCCTGCATTCCCTTTGTGATAAGGAAGTCTTGAGGCTCCATCTTTATTATCGAATCTCGTCTGATGCCGTTCGACAGAACCTCACGCATACCTCTCATTTCGCGTATCGTATAGTTCTTTAGAATCCAGTGGTACGGTTCTGCCGAGAGGGTGTCGTATTGTATGGCGTTGGCCTGCAGGTGTGATACCAGCTTCTTGTTTTCGAATTTGTCCAGCGTAAATCCGTATCCCGTTTTTACGTTGTCTTCGTACCTCTGTATGTAGGCAATAACTCCTGTGTCAACTTCGAGCTGTACATTGCTTGTGAATGTCTGTACATTCTTTCGCTTGTATGTGTTCTCGAATTTTACGCGTTCCACATTGCCTTTTGGTATGACGTATGAACCGAGGCCGAATGTGAGTGCAGCTATGACGGCCGCACTTATCATGTAAGGGCGCATCAGACGTTTGAAGCTGACGCCCGTTGACATCATGGCTATAATCTCCGAGTTTTCAGCAAGCTTTGTTGTGAAGAATATCACGGAAATGAATACAAACAGCTGACTGAACAGGTTGGAGTAGTACGGAATGAAGTTCAGGTAGTATTTGAAGACGATTTCGTCGAGCGGTGCGTTCCTTGACAGGAACTTGTCGATGTTCTCGTTGAAATCGAAAACCACAGCGATTGAAATGATCAGTGCGATTGAAAAGAAATATGTTCCGAGGAACTTCTTTATAATGTATATGTCCAGCTTTGATATCGGCTTGTGCGTGCCGTACCAATTTTTGAATCTGGTCCATGCAGAGGCCTTCTTCTTTGCGGTTTTGTTGTCCGCATTTTCACCTTTGGGCACCAGTTTGCCGTCAATGACATCGTATATGATCATATTTAATCTGTTGCTTTACTAAATTTCTTCAATATCCTGAACATCAATCTGTTTTTGTGTTCTGCCAGTTTTCTACAGTCTGGTCTGCAGTGTCTCTACCATCTTTGGTTTCCATGCAGTGAAATCGCCGGCAATGATATGCTTTCTTGCTTCTCCTACAAGCCATAGATAGAAGGCCAGATTGTGTATTGACGCAATTTGCATTGCCAGCAGTTCCTTTGCTTTGAAGAGATGGTGCAGATATGCTTTTGTATAATCTGTGTCAACGTATGAATCGCCCTCGACATCTATTGGCGAAAAGTCCATTTCCCATTTTTTGTTGCGCATGTTCATTATGCCGTGCTTGGTGAAAAGCATGGCGTTGCGTCCGTTGCGTGTCGGCATTACGCAATCGAACATGTCCACACCGCGTTCGATCGCCTCAAGCAGATTCACTGGAGTACCTACACCCATAAGATATCTAGGCTTGTCTTTCGGCAATATTTCGTTGACAACCTCAATCATTTCGTACATCACGTCTACAGGTTCTCCCACAGCCAGTCCGCCGATAGCATTACCTTCGGCATCTTTCGAAGCTACATATTCTGCCGCACGTTTTCTGAGATCTCTGTATGTGCATCCTTGTACGATAGGGAATAGGGCTTGGCTGTAGCCGTATTTAGGCTCTGTTTCGTTGAAGCGTTTGATGCATCTGTCAAGCCAGCTTTCTGTCAGATCGAGCGATTCTTTGGCGTATTTGTAGTCTGACGTTCCTGGAGGACATTCATCGAAAGCCATCATGATGTCTGCACCGATGGTTCTTTCTATGTCCATCACCTTTTCAGGACTGAAGAAATGCTTTGATCCGTCAATGTGTGATCTGAATTCAGCTCCTTCTTTGCTCAGCTTTCTTATTCCTGCAAGCGAGAAGACCTGAAAACCGCCGCTGTCAGTCAGCATTGGACGGTCAAATCCGTTGAACTTATGCAAACCTCCAGCCTTCTCCAGGACCTCGAGTCCCGGACGGAGGTAGAGATGGTATGTGTTTCCCAGAATGATCTGGGCCTTGATATCGTTCTTGAGTTCGTGCTGATGCACGGCTTTCACGCTTCCGAGTGTGCCCACAGGCATGAATATTGGTGTCTGTATCTGTCCGTGGTCAGTTGTTATGACTCCAGCTCTTGCATTGCTCTTGGAGTCTGTGTATTGAAGTTCGAATGTCATGTCAGCTCTTCTTTTCTTCTTCCTCTTTTATTGTCAGATCTATGGCGTTGTCCACTTTCTCGTCGAGCAGTGCAAATTTGAGCACATCCTTCACATCCTCAACATAGTGGAAACTTACTCCCTTGAGATATTTCTCCGGAATCTGTTCGATGTCCTTCTTGTTTTCCTTGCAAATCAGGATGTCGGTTATTCCGGCACGTTTTGCTGCAAGAATCTTTTCCTTTATACCGCCAACAGGAAGCACCTTACCTCGCAGGGTTATCTCGCCGGTCATAGCCACATTGGCGCGTACCTTGCGCTGAGTCAATGCCGATGCGATAGAAGTGGCAATAGTAATTCCTGCAGACGGACCATCTTTAGGCACAGCTCCTTCAGGAACGTGTATGTGAATGTTCCAGTTGTCGAATATTCTGTAGTCGATGCCAAACTTATCTGCATGTGCTTTCAGATATTCCAGTGCAAGTACTGCTGATTCCTTCATCACGTCGCCGAGATTACCTGTAAGGGTCAGCTTGCCGGCTTTTCCGCGGCTCAGGCTAGTTTCAACAAAGAGGATTTCTCCGCCTACAGCTGTCCATGCAAGTCCGGTCACAACACCGGCATACTTGTTGCCTTGGTATTTGTCGCGTGTATATTCTTCCGGACCAAGATATTTGGCCATGTCGCCGGCTTTGAGTTCATGGTCTGGGAGTGTGTCGTTCTTAGCATATTCCAGAGTAATCTTTCTGAACAATTTGTTGATTTTCTTGTCCAGCTCTCTGACTCCAGATTCGCGTGTGTACGATTCTATAATCTTTTCCAGCGCACCCTTTGATATCTTGAGCTCTTTTTTCTCCATGCCGAGGTTTTCAAGCTCTTTCGGTACAAGATGACGCTTGGCTATTTCTATCTTTTCCTCTGTAAGGTATCCGCTGACCTCAATAAGTTCCATTCTGTCGAGGAGTGGAGCAGGGATATTGCCGATGTTGTTGGCAGTAGCGATGAACATAACCTTTGAAAGGTCGTAATCGATGTCGAGGAAATTGTCGTGGAACGTGTTGTTCTGTTCCGGATCGAGCACTTCCAGTAGTGCTGCCGACGGGTCGCCGTTGAAGTTTGCCTGCGACACCTTGTCGATTTCATCGAGAATGAACACCGGATTAGAGCTTTTGGCCTTTATGAGGCTCTTGATTATTCTTCCCGGCATAGCACCGATGTATGTCTTTCTGTGTCCGCGGATTTCTGCTTCGTCATGCAATCCTCCGAGCGATACTCTGACGTATTGTCTCTTCATGGCGCGTGCGATGCTCTTTCCAAGCGATGTCTTTCCGACTCCTGGAGGGCCGTAAAGGCATATTATCGGACTCTTGAAGTCACCTCTCATCTTGAGCACGGCGAGGTGTTCGAGTATGCGTTCCTTCACTTTCTCCATTCCGTAGTGGTCCTTGTTGAGCACCTTTTCGGCATTGGTCAGGTTGAAGTTGTCGCTTGTATACTCGTTCCAAGGAAGATTGAGCATTGTGTCGAGGTAGTTGTACTGCACGTTGAAGTCAGGACTTTGAGGGTTCATGTGCTCCAGCTTGCCCAGTTCCTTTGTGAATATTTCACCAACTTCCTTGCTCCATTTCTTTTTCTTGCTGCGTGCAACGAGTTCCTCAATCTCATTGTCGCTGTTGTCTCCGAGCTCTTCCTGTATGTTGCGGAGTTCCTGCTGCAGGAAGTAGTCGCGCTGCTGCTTGTCGAGTTCTTCGCGTGTGCGCATCTGGATGTTGGCCTTCAGCATGGCGAACTGGAATTCTCTGTTGAGAACAGTCAGAAGCTTGTATGCTCGTGCCGAAACGAAGTCCTCGTTGAGCAGTGATATACGCTCTTTGTTGTTTATAGGGATGTTTGCACACAGGAAGTTGATGAGGAACACCTTGTTGGAGATGTTCTTCAGTGCAAAGGATGAGTCAATCCTGCTGTTTTCTGATGTTTTCAGAACCTTTTCTGCCATTTCCTTGCATGCTTCGACCACAGCAGTAAATTCTCTGTCGTTCGGCGAAGGAATTTCGTCGTGCAGTTTCTCAACCTTTCCTTTCAGGTAAGGTGATGTTTGATTGAGGTCTACCAGCTTGAGTCTGTTGAATCCCTGCAGGATGGCTGTTTTTGAGCCGTCAGGCAGTTCAAGAATTCTCAGAACCTTTGCTGCCACACCTATATGGCACAGGTCTGTTGCTTCAGGTGCTTCCACACTGTCGTCTTTCTGGCAGAATACACCGATGTATTGGCTCTGCTTGAAAGCTTCGTTGAGAAGCATCATTGATGATTTTCTGCCTATTCCTACCGGCAGTATGACACCTGGAAACAATGTCATGTTTCTCAGCGGTAGTATGGCTATGTCGTCTTTGTTGATTTCTGCGTCTGGAATCTGATCTTCAGCTCCGTCAAAGTCAGCTATCAGTGAGATGGAACTGTCTTTTGTCTGTTCGTCAACGCCGTCTAGCTTAAATTTTTTCATTTCTTCGTATATCTTTCTTTTGTGGAAAAAAGTTTCTGCACTGATAAATGTGCACAAAACGGTGCAAATCTACAAATAAATTATGACATTTCTGTTATTGATTCTTTTGCATTTATGCCCGATGTGTCATTTTCTGTGTCATTTTGAATTTTGCTTTCATCAGCAAGCTTTTCTCAGAAGTTCAAGTAGAAGTCCTTTGTGAGTTCTTTGAATTCGTCTGAGTATGTCCCGCCGTTGTTGTGTATGTACAGCAAAGATTGTGCCGTAGGACTATTTGTCTTTCTGAATTCCAGTAAAGACCTCACAGGTGTTTTCTTTATGCTGTCCGATACGTCAGTTCTGCGCGAGAGGTAAAGTCCTTCAGCTGCGGCCAGCACGATGACGGTTCTGGCTGCAGTGCAAGGCACAATCAGACTGAAAGTCCCTTGATGTTTCAGTAGAGTGGCCGAGCCGTGTATGAGTTCGGCAAAAGGGAGGGACGATGTGTGTCTTGCCGCGTTTCTGCTCTTGTCTGGCGAGAATGCCTCTTCCTCGAAGTATGGAGGGTTGCTTACGATGCTGTCGTATGATTCGTTTTCGGTTTCTTGTGCAAAGGTTCTGAAGTCGGCTTCCTGTACCTCGATATTTTCTTTAAATATGGAATTATTTACATTTATAAAAGCTTGTTTTATAGCGTTTATATCGTTGTCTATTGCAGTTATGATTGAATTCTCTTCTCTCTGAGCCAGCATCAGTGCGATGATGCCGCTTCCGGTTCCGATGTCGAGTATTCGTGAATGGCTGCATACTGTGCACCAGCTTCCCAGAAGTACAGCATCGGTGCCGGCTTTCATTGCACATAGGTCGTGATGGATGGTGAATTTCTTGAACTTGAAAAATTGTGCTCCCATATTGTCTTGTAGTTGCTTTTACGTTTTCCATAGTAACCCTGTAAGTATTATAACCGGGTCATGTTTTTTATTATGCAAATATAACACTTGCTGGTTTAACAGAATCCGCATGTATGTCGTTTTTGCCAGCTCAGTCGCGCAGTCTCGGATGTTCTCTGTAAATGTTGTATGTTTTCTTAGGCCTGCAAAAAAATTGCGAGGGCTTGGAAATGAAATTCCGAGCCCTCGCGGATTGAGTTGTGAGCCCTTGCGTTTTCCGCCGCGAGCCCTTGTACTTTCGGTTGCGTGCTTCTTAGCTTACAGCCATGTGGCTTTTTTCCAAAGATATTCCAGCGGACCGTGCTTGTGGCTCTTCATCCACCATCTGCAGAATGCAAACTGCAGAACGAAGATAATTGCACCTACTATAATGCTGGCTGTTATGCCCAGGTCATCGTGGAGGCTGAATCCCCAATGGTAGAAGAGCATCGAACCGATGATGCTTTGCGTAATATAGTTGGTCAGACTCATCTTGCCGTATGAAGTGAAGGTCATAAGCTTGTCGTGCAGATTAGTGCGGTAGAATGCGAAGAGTACACCCGATACGAGCATAAGCATGAAGGCAAATTTGTATAATGAGCTGACAATCAGCAATAGCGGTACGAGGATGGACTTGTTCGTGATGAAGTCTGGAAGCATGTTGCCGATGCCGTAGAGTGGGAAGAAGGTTATCAGTGAACCGCACAGCACTTTGTTCCAGAACGGAAGGTTTTCACGGCAGAACAGATTGCGGCGTCCTATCAGAAGACCAAAAATGAAGAGTGAGGCAGTCTGGAATACTCTTCCGTTGTCCCAGGCCCATGCAAGGCTGGCTATCTGTCCTTCGTAAAGGTTTACTTTCAGAGTCTCGAGGAATGTACCGTTCATCTGAACTTCGCGTGCCGCTCCCCAATACTGCGATGTCGGAATGACCGGAGTGATGTAGGAAGGGTCCAGTGTTGCTCTTATCACGTGGTAAAGCGGTATTGGCTGTATAAGGAGTACGCAGGCTATGATGAGAAGCCATTTGTCGTTGAATCTGCAAACCAGAGGGAGTATGAAGCCGACGAGAGAGTAGAGCACAAGCACTTCGGCTGTGAAGAAGGATGCATTTATGTTTCCGAATATGAATAGGAGTACAAGACGCCAGCAGAAACGGAGGCGGAAGTCATGTCCGCGCAGACGCTGATTGTCGTCTTGTATGAAAAAACTGAATCCGAAAAGCAGGGCAAATACAGCGTATGCCTTTCCGCCGAACATGAAGAACATGCCGTCCCAGATGGCGCGGTCGCTGAAATTAAGCCATTCGCTTTGCTGGCTTGTGTCGGGAAATGAGTAGAAATTGAAGTGTTCGATGCTGTGGAGCAGAATAATGCCCATAACGGCAAGTCCACGAAGCACGTCAGCAACATCGATGCGGGCGTGTACCTTGATCTTGTCAACCATGATTTTTTCTGTTTTTTTTGATGGGTTTAGTTTTGTATTATTGCTTTTGTGTTGAGATTTAAGAATTTTACGGGTGCAAAAGTATACATTATATTCCGTTTTAGGGCTATGGTTTCATATTAAAAAAAACTTTTTGCAGTGTGTTTGTTCTTTTGTAAGCCAACGCATCGTGTTTGCCGACATGCCGAACACTTCTTTTGCCTGTATCTTTCCACAAATTCTGCAATAACAGTGAAGACCTGTTATTTTGCTATGTTTCCTATTCGGAACATATTTTGTACATAAGCTCGCACCTTGTTTTCAGTATGGGAAAAAAGTTTTCCGCTATGGCTAAAATACTTTCACAAACTTATTGTTTTTAATTATTTAATACTATTTTTGCGTGATAATTGTAAAGTGCAGTTTGCAAATATATGAAAAACCAGATAGAACATCTTGGGGTCGTTGAGGACGTAGATGGTTGTAGAGTGAAGGTTAAGATTGTTCAGTCATCGGCCTGTTCCTCATGTCACGCAAGATCAATGTGCAATTCATCCGAAAGTAAGGAAAAAATTGTCGATGTGACCGCAGAAGAGTATGAATCTTATGAGGTCGGCGACAAGGTTGTCGTGTGTGCATCCATGTCGATGGGGCGCAAGGCCGTGATGCTGGCTTTTGCTTATCCTATGGCGCTGATGCTCGCATGGATAATTGTATGCTCATCGGTGATGCACGTTGCTGAAATTGTCAGCATTGCCGGTGCACTGGTCCTGCTTGCTGTCTACTATTTCATTCTTTATCTGCGTAGGGACCGTATAGACAGGTCGTTTTTTTTCAGCCTTAGACATTACTAATAATTAACAACTAAAAAATAAAAAATTGCTTTATGAACGTAATTCTTATTGCTGTAATCGTATTGGGCGCAATAGGTCTGATAGCGGCATTCGTGCTCTACATTGTGGCCAAGAAATTTGCAGTTAAGGAAGATCCTCGTATCGGTAAGATATCAGAAGTTCTTCCGCAGGCCAATTGCGGTGGATGCGGTTTCCCTGGATGTGGAGGTATGGCATCTGCATGCGTCAAGGCGGCCGATGCTGGTTCGTTGGAAGGCTTGTCATGTCCTGTTGGAGGCCAGCAGGTAATGGACAAGATTGCTGCGATATTGGGAATGGAAGTGGGTGTCGCAGCACCTAAACTTGCCGTGGTTAGATGTAACGGTACTTGTGCCAACCGTCCGAAGGTGGCTGTTTACGACGGTGTACGCAGCTGTCGTGTGCAGAACACTGTGAGCAGCGGTGAAACAGCATGTGCGTATGGCTGTCTCGGATGCGGCGACTGTGTCTCTGCATGTCAGTTCGGTGCTATAAGCATGAACCCTGAAACAGGCATACCTGAAGTAAATGCCGACAAATGTACGGCCTGTGGAGCTTGTGCCAAGGCATGTCCTCGAAACATCATCGAGATACGCCATGTGAAAGGCACGAAGAAGATGGGCATATACGTTGCCTGCATGAATCAGGAGAAGGGTGCTGCTGCGATGAAGGCTTGTTCTGCAGCCTGCATAGCATGCGGCAAGTGCGAGAAGGTTTGTCCGTTCGATGCTGTACATGTTCAGAACAACGTGGCATACGTCGATCCTGACAAGTGCAAGATGTGCCGCAAGTGCGAGGATGAATGTCCAAAGAATGTAATACATGCTCTGAACATGCCTCCGCGTCCTGCTAAGCCTGCAGCTCCAAAACCAGCCGCTGCTCCGAAAGCAGCAGAGACTGCTAAGCCTGCAGAGGAGGCTAAATGAAACGAGAGAACCTGAACATTTATTTAAGAACTTATATAAATAGATATAGAAAGTGAAGACATTTAGAATTGGTGGAGTTCATCCGGCAGAGAACAAATTGTCGGCCGGCGAACCGATAAAGGTTGCCGAACTGCCAAAGGTTGCTGTTTTCCCTTTGAGCCAGCATATTGGTGCTCCTGCAAAGGCTATCGTGCAGAAAGGCGATAAGGTAAAGGTGGGACAGATGATTGCCGAAGCCGGCGGTTTCGTTTCTGCTCATATATACTCTTCTGTTTCGGGTACTGTGCAGAAGGTTGACACTGTGGTTGACGCCAGCGGATACAAGAAGCCTGCTATATATATAACGGTGGAAGGTGACGAATGGATGGAAGAAATTGACAGAAGCGACAAGCTTGTCAAGATGTCCGACATGCCAGAACTGACTGGAAAGCAGATTATAGAGAAAATTCAGAAAGCCGGTATCGTTGGTATGGGTGGAGCCTGCTTCCCTTGCCACGTGAAGCTTATGCCGCCTCCAGGTTCAAAACCTGAATGGGTCATTATAAACGCTGTAGAGTGCGAACCTTACCTCACAGCCGACCACAGACTCATGCTTGAGAAGGCCGATCAGATTCTTGTCGGTGTTCAGCTCCTCATGAAGGCAGCCAATGTGACAAAGGCTTTCATTGCCATAGAGAACAATAAGCCTGATGCCATCAAGCTGATGACTGAGAAGGCTGCATCTTGTCCGGGCATTGAGGTAGTTCCTTTGAAGGTGAAATATCCGCAGGGCGGTGAGAAACAGCTTATCGATGCTGTTGTAGGACGTCAGGTACCTGCACCTCCAGCTCTGCCTGTAAGTGTTGGAGCTATAATTCAGAACGTAGGAACTGCATACGCTGTATATGAGGCAGTTATGAAGAATAAACCTCTCTTCGAGAGAATCGTTACTGTAACAGGAAAGAGTCTTGCTCATCCAAGCAACCTGCTCGTCAGAATGGGTACTCCTATGAGCCAGCTCATTGATGCTTGCGGTGGTCTGCCGGAAGATACAGGCAAGGTCATCGGCGGTGGTCCTATGATGGGTAAGGCGCTGATGAATATAGAAGTGCCGATATGCAAGGGATCATCTGGCGTGCTCATTATGAACCAGAAAGAGGCGAGAAGAGCAGAACCTCAGCCGTGCATCAGATGTGCAAAGTGTGTGGGAGCTTGTCCTATGGGACTCGAACCTTACCTCTTGGCTACATGTTCAGGTGCAGGCTTGTGGGAAAAGGTTGAGGATGCCGGCATTACAAGCTGCATCGAGTGCGGTTCGTGCCAGTTCACATGTCCTTCAAACCGTCCTATGCTTGATCTTATCCGTCTTGGAAAATCAACAGTTATGGGCATAATCAGAGCCCGAAACACTAAAAAGTAAATAAGTAGATTATGGCAAATAAATTAGTAGTATCTTTATCACCTCACGTTCATAGCTGTGACAGTGTGAAAAAGAATATGTATGGCGTAATCATTGCACTTATACCGGCATTGATTGTTTCGTTCATATTTTTCGGACTTGGAGCTTTAGTGGTGACGGCAACGTCTGTGATATCATGCGTATTCTTCGAATGGTTCATCAACCGCTTCATGCTCGGCAACAACAAGCTGACCATAACTGATGGTTCTGCTATATTGACAGGTATCCTTCTTGCATTCAACATGCCTTCAAACATTCCTGTATGGATTGTAATTGTGGGAGCATTGTTTGCAATCGGTGTCGTAAAGATGACTTTCGGCGGACTCGGATGCAACCTTTTCAACCCTGCACTTGCAGGACGTGCATTCCTGCTCATCTCGTTCCCTGTACAGATGACAAGCTGGCCGGTGGCAGGACAGATGGGATATCTTGATGCAACAACAGAAGCTACTCCGCTTTCTTTGGCTAAGCAGCTCTTCAAGGTTACAGATCCGCAGGAGCATCAGGCAATCCTCGACAAGATAAACAGCATCGACTGGTTCGACATGTTCATCGGTAATCCTGGACAGCACTTCGGTGCAGGATGTTTGGGAGAGGTGAGCGCAGCAGCTTTGATCATTGGTCTTATCTTCATGCTTTCACGCAAGATCATCACTTGGCATATCCCGGTTTCAATCATTGGAACAGTTTTCGTATTCTCAGGAATACTTTATCTCGTAAAGCCTGAAAGTTATGTTTCTCCAGTCTATGAACTTCTGACCGGCGGACTCATGCTTGGTGCCATCTTCATGGCAACAGACTATGTGACATCGCCTATGTCTGCAAAAGGACAGATAGTATACGGTGTTGCCATCGGATTCCTGACTGTTGTGATACGTAACTATGGTGCTTATCCTGAAGGTATGTCATTTGCGATTCTTATAATGAACGCTTTCACACCGCTCATCAACAATTATTGTAAACCTAAAAGATTCGGGGAGGTAGCAAAGAAATGAAAAAGTTAAGTTCTTCAATTACCAATATGACGATTGTATTGACAGTGATAGCAGTCGTCGCAGGTGGTGTGTTGGCATATATAAATGATATGACTGCACCGCAGATTGAGAAAATCAATGCTGAGAATCTTGCTGCCGGAATAAAGAAGGTTATCGGTAATGACGAGCTTGTTGTTTCAAGTACCGACACAATACTGAAGCCGGGAGCTGAGGCAAAAGAAAGCATAACAGACGATGACATAAACTTCGTTGTTTATACCACACAGGATGCTTCGGGCAAGGAACTCGGAAAGGCTGTCAGAGCTTCGAGCAACGGATTCAGCGGTCCGCTCAAGGTTCTTGTCGGTTTCGACAACAATGGAGCAATACTCGGCTACACCATTCTTGCCAGTGCCGAAACACCGGGATTGGGACAGAAGGCTTCACTCTGGTTCCAGAAAGGCAACAAGGGTGATGTCATCGGCAAGAATCCTGGAGAGTGCAACTTCACTGTAAGCAAGGACGGTGGCGACATTGATGCCATCACAGCTTCAACAATTACCTCAAGAGCTTTTCTTGCAGCTGTGAAGAGTGCTTATGACCAGCTTTTTGCAGGCGGTGCTGATGCCACTTCGGGCGCAACATCCCAGAAGGGCAAGTATTCGGCCGACGAAAAGCAGGAAGAAAGCAAAGAGAATGCAAAAACTACTGAAAACTGATAAAGGAAAGGAGATACAATCATGAACAACTTTAAAGTTTTGATGAATGGCATCATTAAGGAGAATCCTACTTTCGTTCTCCTTCTTGGAATGTGTCCAACACTTGGTACCACTTCATCTGCCATAAACGGTTTGTCTATGGGTATCGCGACGATGTTTGTCCTCATACTCTCTAACCTGATCATTTCATTGATAAAGAATCTCATTCCTGATATGGTCAGAATACCTTCGTATATCGTTGTGATAGCATCGCTCGTAACAGCACTGCAGATGCTTATGCAGGCTTATGTGCCGGGTGTATATGCCACTCTGGGTCTTTACATACCTCTTATCGTGGTGAACTGTATTATATTGGGACGTGCTGAGGCTTTCGCCGCAAAGAACAATCCAATATCTTCTATATTCGACGGAATCGGTATCGGTATCGGTTTCTCTTTGGCTCTTACTCTTCTTGGAGCTGTCAGAGAGTGGCTCGGTACTGGTGTAATCTTCAAGTCTGACGACTTCGGCATCAGCGGAATCACTCTTCAGGGTGAGGACTACGGTATGCTGATGTTCGTGCTTGCACCTGGAGCTTTCATCGTGCTCGGATACCTCATTGCTATCGTCAACAATCTGAGAAAGGCTAAATAATAAGGATATAAACTGAAGTATATATGGAATATATATTGATATTTATCACGGCAATATTTGTAAACAATATTGTCCTCGCTCAATTCCTGGGTATATGTCCGTTTTTGGGCGTGTCTAAGAAAATCTCTACAGCGTCGGGTATGGGACTCGCAGTTACATTCGTGCTGCTTCTCTCTACAATTGTGACTTACGCCATTCAGATTTATGTGCTCAATCCTCTGCATCTCGAATATCTTCAGACGATAGCGTTCATTCTTGTGATTGCCGCTTTGGTGCAGATGGTGGAAATCATTCTCAAGAAGCTTTCTCCATCTCTCTATCAGGCACTGGGAGTATTCCTTCCGCTTATCACAACAAACTGCTGTATCTTGGGTGTGGCAATCCTTGTCATCCAGAAGAACTATACATTCGGTGAAGGTATTGCTTATGCCGTTTCAACAGCATTGGGATTTGCTCTTGCGATGGTCCTGTTTGCCGGCTTGCGCGAACAGCTTGCAATGGTCAAAGTGCCAAAGGCTATGAACGGAATGCCTATTGCTCTCGTAACAGCAGGATTGCTCGCAATGGCATTTATGGGATTCAGCGGTGTTGACGGCGGTCTTAAGATTCTGTTCGGACTTGAATAATGTGTCGGGAAAGTCGCTATGAATGTTGCTTTCCTGATGAATTGAATATTATTGAAAAAGCTGTTCAGACGTTTTGAAATTTGCTTTTCTATAAAAATGAAAAATCCCTCTGCAATTCTCGTTTGGATAGAGCAGAGGGATTTTTTGTTTTCTTATCTCTTTGTGGTATTACTTTAGGAAATAGTCCACGGTTGTTACGACGCGTATTTTCTTTATATGAGGAGTGTTCATATCCTCAGTTATGCTGAATTGGCCCTGATTGGCATACTTGATGCTTCCAAGATTGCATTCAGCATCTTCTGCAAACTTGTCTGCAACCTGCCTTGCATTCTTTGTGGCTTCTTCAATCATTTCCGGTTTAAGTTCATTCAGCGAAGTGTAGAGGTATTGAACTCTGTTTTCATAGTTCGTACCTACGGCGATGCCTAATCTGAGCATTTCGGATTGCTTAGACATAAGTTTCATTATTTTGTCTACATCGGAAGATGTGACTGTAATAACTTCGCTTATTTGATATCTCACTTTGACATTTTCTGAGACATAGCTTTGCGCCATGCGGTCGAATACTGATGGAGATGCTACGCTGATTTCTGAATCCTTGACACCGTTCTTTTTCAAATAATCTACTATGGTTTTGTTTTTCGACTCAATGCTTTCATATAGAGAATTCAGGTCGTTGCTGACATCGTTGAAAGCTATAGGCCATATCACTTTGTTGGCTTTTACTTCGCGTTCTGCAAGTCCTTTGACTGTCACGTATCTCTCATTCGACTTCATGTCTTTTGCCGCTTCACCGATAAACAGCGATGCAACCACTATTCCGGCAGACAGGATTATGGATGCTTTGACGGTATTTTCCAACTTCATAATACTGATGTTTTAAAGGTTTAGTTTGATTTCTTCAATGTGTAATTGAGTTTCGAATCTATTTTCTTCATGTCTTTGTCGAGCATTTCCAGTTTTCCTTCCGTTTTTCTGAAATTCATTGTTTCGCTTCCGTCAAAAGGAACTAGTTGTATTACTGTGGCATTCTTGTCGGATGCATCGCCACGCAATGTATACTGTCTTCCATATATATTGTAGCATTTGTCTTTTCCGTTTTCTGCTTCAAGGTAATTAAGCGAAGCTTGGAAAACACCGTCGCCACTGTGTTCCTGATGGTGTATGGTTATTGTATATTCAATTCCAGGACATGAAGCTGCAGGCAATGTTCCCTTGTAAATGTCTTTTACAACAGGACCTGCATCCGGCTGTTTGCGAAGAGAATCGAGCACGTTGAAAGGTTTTACGGATTCAGGATTGTCTACCCGGTAGTATTCACGTCTATACATGCCGTACTTGCCCAGTATCAGCGAATCTGTAGTATGGCTTATGATGTCCAGTGTGTCGCTGAAACTGATTGTCTGTCCGTTGCCCACACTTTTACCGTTAAGTATGATGCTGTTTTCTTCTTGTTTCCAGCTTTCGTAGAGAAGTGTTGCCATACCGATGGACGATGCACTTCCGTCTGCATTCAGCGTGACGCCTTGTATTATCTGAGGGTTGGACGGCATAACTTCAATCCAGTTGCCGGTCAGTGTTGTTGTTTCATTTTTTTGTGCTTCTCCGCATGCGGCGATAAGCAGAATGGTTGCCAAAGGAATAATTTTTTTCATAGATAACAGATGTTTTATAAAGTAAATACTAATGTTTTGGAGCTGAAGAAAGAACATGCAGATGTTAATCTTCATATACAAAAATATGGTTTTGGAATTTACTCCCAAAACCATATTAGTCTGTTTGTATGAAATGTCCTTTTGGCTGTATGAAATGCTCTGTTTTCGTTGTATCCGGTTATTCTCTGTTTGTCGTGCGTTTGCGGAATACTATGAAATTACTGTTCGGACAGATGTATTCCTTCGATGTTCCCATGTATTCCAGAGCTTCGTTGTTTCTGTAAAAACTGAAAGAATCGCCTCCATGAAGATATATGGCGTTGCTGAATCCGAGGTCGGCCAAGGCTTCTGAGAAATCGTGCATCGACTCACGTCCTCTGCTGACAACGATATATATGCTGTTGTCGTTTTCCCTGTCAGCCAAGGCTCTTCTTACAGATTTTCCTTTCAGTTTGTTGGGATATACTTCGCTGTTTATGACCAGAGGATATTGTCTGAACATAGATGCCTTGTGCTTTATGCAGTATCGGCATACTGTATCTGTTGCCGAAGCTCCCAGCCATACATCACCGTCTCTGATGATTACGCATCCTTCCTTGCGCTTGCCGAAGCTGTATTGTTCTCCGTCGATGAAGAAATCTCCAAGTATGTTGTTCTTGTCCTTGCGTATGTCTGCGGCTCCAAGTGCCATCACAATCTTTGTGTCGTTCGTGTCTGGCAGGCCTATCATAAGTTCCGCAGCCATGTCGGTGAGTTTGAAAATCTTTAGAGGTACATCATATATGGTGTCGCATACGATGTCCATCCTGCTGGTGCTGTACGAGCGTTTTGGTTCGATATCGGGAACATTCTGTTTTTCTTTTAAGTTTTCCGTCAATCTGTCCTCACATTTCTCCTTATCCGTTGTAAGGAATAACGTCGCTCCTGTTAAGACCGCAAGAATCAGTACCGCATACAGAATCTTTGTATGCTTAGAAGAGTTTTTCTTTTTTCTATTCTCGCCTAAAATCTGTATTTCGTCGTCTTCATTCATATATCTATACCTGCTTCCATGTAAGTTTTCAGTTGCTTAAGCGCTTCTTTTGATGCAGACAGGGTGAACGTGCCGTCAATGTTCATGTCGGCAAGCACAAGAATCTGTTTTGTAAGGTTGATTTTGTAGATGTAGTTCCTGTTTATGATAAGGCTTTTTCCTATTCTAATGAATAGCGAAGCCTCGTTGTGGAGCTGTTCTTCCATAAGCTTCTGCATCCGCGACAGATTGAACGTCACCACCTGCTCGCTACGATCGTGCAGGGTAAGGGTAGAGTAGTTTCCATCAGAAGAGATGAAAACTATTCTTTCAGGTTTTATCCTGACGAGCTCGTTTACGTTTGATAATATCAGTGTGTGTTCCATTTCGCGTGAAGCTGTGGGCGACAAATTTACGAAAAGAACTTTGTCATACAAATCAGTGCCGCACAATAGTTGTGAACTATTGCAAATAATTCCTACACGGAGATTTTCCTTAAGGCTGTAAGTAATGTAGACGACGGACCTGCTTGAAATAGTGATTGCGCAGATTTTATTCTTGGAATAATGTAGTGTTTAATGGAGTAGGTATAATATTACAGACTGCACATGGAGATGTTCAAGATGTGGTAAAAGATATGAGTATGAGATGATTAACGTGTTTATTCAAAAACCGTTTATAAGCAATTGATAGATGTTGTAATATATATGTGCTTATAAACGGTTTTTATGAAGAAATTTGTATGATTATGCTTTTAGGCGTAAGGTGAAGCAACTTCCTTTTCCTACTTCGCTTTCTACAGTCAAAGTACCGCCATGTGCTTCTACAAAGTCTTTTGAAATCGATAATCCTAGTCCGCTACCTTGAACTTTTGTACCTGGAACTCGGAAATAATGATCAAAGATACTTTGATGGTAACGCGGGTCTATACCCTTGCCGAAATCACGTACATACATTTCAATATAATTGTCATCTGTTTGACGGGCACCGATGATTATACGTCCGTTTTCTGGAGAGTAGCGAATTGCATTCGAAAGCAGATTGGTCAGTACCCAGGCAATCTTCTCGCTGTCCACGAACAACTTGCCTATTTTATTCTCTGGGTATTGTACTTCTATTTGTATGTTGAATTTTTCAGCTTGTACCCGATTGGCTTTTATTGCATAGTCTATCAATTCTATCGGTCTTGTAATACGTGGTTTGAGCTGCAGTTTACCAGACTCTACCTGTGTCATGTTAAGGAGTTCGCCGGTTATATTAAGCAATCGTTCACTATTGTCCTGAATACTTTGCGTCAGTTCCTTTTGCTCGTCGTTCAAGTCACCTATTCGGCTGTCTTCGAGCAACTGAAGACTCATCATTATTGCTGAAATAGGGGTTTTCAGCTCGTGAGATATTGTCGAGATGAAAGTGGTCTTGGCTGAATCAAGTTCTTTGAACTCTGTGATATTTTTAAGCATAATAACATATCCGTCGTTTGTTGAACCGGATTTATTGTTTCCAGACTTATTGATCTGCATATATTTCATCTGAAAATAACATTCCTTATTGTCTGCATATATTTTTAAAGCTTCCTTCTTGCTGTTTTTATCTCCTTCTTGTAAATCCATAAGTTCACGTATGAGTCTTCTCAGCAAGTCATTTCTCATAGAAATGTCTTGTGCAGGTTTTTGCAAGACCTCCTCACGCTTTAAGTTAAGGACATTAAGTGCTTCATCGTTTATAAATAAAATGATAAGCTCATTATTCAAGCCTATGATAGGTTCTTTTACACTATTAATAATAGCTTCCATGTAATTCTTCGAAGCTTTAATTTGTGCAAGTGTGCTGGAGTGGTAATCTGACAGTCGTTTTGCCATTCGATTGAAGTTTTCAGAAACTTCTGCAAATTCATGGTTTTCCAAGTTTAGGCGACAATCATAATTATGATTGGCAATGTTGTTGATTCCATCTATGATTTTTTTTATGGGTTTATTGAAATGAGACGGAATAATTGTAAGCATAAAAATGCCTATAATAATACAGATACCTCCTACAATGGAAATCCATAGCAGCGCTCTTTGAAGTCCCGGACCGGCTGCAGGACTGTCTGGTTCTGTTGCGGTCAAAATCTGCAGGTTTACAATAGAAAGGGACACAAGAAGTACAATCATGGAAACAAGTACTCCTATTACTAATGTCAATTTTGTCTTTATATTCATAATGCATGTTTTATTGTGCAGAAAGATAATTAATTTTTAAATTCATTTTTGATAGAGTCTGAATAAAATATTCATAATGATGTATTTTTAGACCCTTCTTGAATTTCAAATCAGATTATCTGATGTGCACATATATTGTTTTTCTTATCAGTATTCATTCCAGAAGCGTTTATAGAATAAAAGCATAATGCCGAAAATTTCCAATCGCCCAATAAGCATTAAGGCTGAAAGAACCCATTTGGCCGCATCTGGCAGAGAGTGCCATGAATATACGGGACCATAAGTTCCAAGACCTGGGCCGACGTTGCCTATTGCAGATACGACGGTACTCAGAGACTCTGTCAAGCCAACTCCAAAAGCCATCAATAGCGTCCAGCCAATAAATATACAAATCAGGTATGTAACAAAGAACGTAAACACTATTGCAGAAGTCTGTACAGGAATTTGCCCGTTGTTTACATGTACTGATAAGACTGCTCTAGGATGCATCATTTGTTTGAATTGGTTTCTTATATTCTGAAACATAATCAATAAGCGTAGATTCTTAACACCTCCACTGGTAGAGCCGGTGCAACCTCCGGATATCATAGCAAAAATAAGCAGCATCCACGTAAAAGGTGGCCATAAGTTGTAATCGTCTGTTGCAAATCCGCATGATGTATGTACCGTTGCTACTTGAAATAATGCTTTGCGGAAAGCTGTTTCAATATCGTAGTAATCAGTTATGTATAAGGCAAATGCGATGATGACCGTCAATATTAGTATTGATGCAAGAAACCAGTGCAGTTCACTGTCTTTTATAAGTTTTTTATATTTCCCATTCAAGGCAAAATAGTATAGAGAAAAATTTACACCTGATAGAATCATAAATATTGATATGACATATTCTATGTAAGGTGAGTTCCAGTATGATATGCTGTCTTGTTTTGTGGAATATCCTCCTGTAGCAGTTGTAGAAAATGACTGGCATAATGCATCAAATAAGTTCATATCTCCCAACATCAGTAGTATTGTTTCCAATTAATGTCAACACTATATATATAAGCCATAAGTAACGTGCCATAACTTTTGCTTTGGGATGAATCTTGTCGTGCGTTACCCCTGTTGCTTCCGATAAGAAAAGCAATTGGCAGCTTCCGCTTAATAATGGAAGAGAAGCAATTGTAAAAAGAACAATGCCAAGTCCACCTATCCACTGTGTAAAACTACGCCAGAATAGCATTCCTTTAGGCAACGATTCTATATTATCAAGGATAGTAGCTCCGGTGGTTGTAAAACCAGACATAGTCTCAAAAAAAGCATCAGCTATTGATGGTATATATCCGCTTAGGTAGAACGGCAACATGCCGAGAAGTGTAAACATTATCCATGTGGTGCTTACGATGCAGTACCCTTCACGTCTGGATATATTGTTCACCTTGCGATTACCGACAAGAACCATTGTACCTCCGATGGCGATGTTGATCAGCATTGTCCATATAAAATAAATATAACTGCTCTCATGATAAATAGCAGAAACGCCGGCACATATAGCAAATAAGCCAGCCTCGACTAAAATCAATATGCCTAAAATGTAAGAAACCGTTCTGAAATTTATTAGGCTATTGTCCATTTTTTTTAAGTAAAATGAGTTAGCTTGACAAAAGTATTCCATATCGCATTATCTTTTGTGAATATAAAAAACAAAAGATATGCCAATTTGATAGACGTTTTACTAATGTGTTAATAAACAAGATGTTAGTGATTTGTTTGGAATGCATATATAATTAAACCTTCTCATTATGATATACATTTATTTTCATTTTGAGAAGAACTGTGAATGTCTTTCATGATAATAAAAGCTGTATATCTATGTTTTAAGTGACAATTTTATGCATCAGTAAAGGTTTCTTGAATTTATACAATATAACAGATTTTTATGTGAAAAATGTAATTATCAAATTTTTTTATTAATCCTATTCCTCAATATGGCATAGTTCCTATAATACATTTGCAGTGTCACAGATGATGACACTGCTATAATAACAAACTTAAGTTGAATATCATTATAAATATAGGAACTATGGCAACAAAAAAGCTTACAAATGAATTTATGGAGAAAGTGCTTAATGATTCTGCGTGGAAAGAACTCTCCAATGACTTTCAATGGACAGAACAGATGCTTGAGAAGCATAAAAACAATGTTGATTGGAAAGAAATTTCTCAAAACAGAAACATTGTATGGACGCCGGCTATGTTGGAGAAATTTAAAAAGCAGATTGATTGGAAAGAACTGTCGGGAATCAGCTGTGAAACCATCTTGACAGAGGAGTGCTTTGAGCAGTTTAAAGATTATTGGAACTGGTCTGAACTGTCGGATAATGAAAATTTCAGTCTCACATACGAATTGATAGACAGATTTATTGATTTATGGGATTGGTCGAATTTGATAGATCGTTGGTCCGATAGCAATCTGTACACTGTCGATTTTCTTGAACGCTATGCCGATAAGATTCCGTCTAGTAAATTGCAGGATTCCAGCTTATGGCGAAAACTTGTAAAAGAGCGTGCTATGGAACTTAAATTGGAAGTGATTGCATAAGTGGTTTTGCATTTGTGGGTTGGACCAGACAAACTATTTTATTTTTTGATAGTATTTTTAAAGGAGCAACAAGCTTATTGGTGCTCCTTTAAAAATATGTTATTGACTTGAGCGCTTGAAAATATGTTTTATGACAAATTTGTTTGATATTTTTATATCTATGTCTAAATTTGGCATAAGAGTATATGTTACTTTGTGGCATAACATAAACTATTAGACTATATACTTATGGCTGCTAACAAATTTGGACGATACGTATGGCTTGTGGATCTGATAAGATGTCATCCATACATAACTTTCAAGGAAATAAGTGACAATTGGGAAGATTGCGGTTTGGGCGATGGTAAACCGTTGCCGTGGAAAACATTTATGAATCATAAAGAGGCTGTGCAGACAATCTTTGATATTGTCATTTCTTGTGATTCCAAACGGGGATATGGATATTATATCGAAGATGCAGATCTGTTGGAAGGAGATGCTTTCCGTTCGTGGCTGATAGATTCGTATGCTACTTTAAACCAGCTCCAGGCCGACAGGAAACTTGAAAAACGAATCTCGTTCGAGAGAATTCCTTCCGGAAATAAATTTTTGCAGGTTTTACTTCAAGCAATGCGTCAGAATTCCGTGGTTGAAATCACCCATCAAGGATTTGGCCGGTCGCATGCAAGCACGTTTCAAGTAGAACCTTATCATCTTAAAGTATATAATCGTCGTTGGTATCTGATAGGTTGGTCGGTGTATTCAAAAGAAATCAGAACATACGCACTTGACAGAATACAGAACGTAACGGTTACTGATACTGAATTCAAACTTCCTGATACATTCGATATTGATAAATATTTTGAAGGATGCGTAGGCATTATTGCTGATACCGATATCGACATAGAACGTGTGGTAATTAAGGCATACGGTTGGGCAAGGAAGTATTTGGCAACCCTGCCGATACATGATTCTCAGCGCGAGATTTCGTCTGATGATGAATCTACAACTTTCGAGATGACGGTTCGTCCTACATACGATTTCCTTCAAGCATTGCTTCAACAGGCCGACCAGATAGAGGTTATCGAACCTCAATGGGTAAAAGATGAAATATGCCGGTTTGCAGAAAACATATTGTCTTACTATAAAATATCCGATAATGCACAATAAATCAGATATCAATTTCATAGCAATTGACTTCGAGACAGCTACTTCCAAACGTGCTTCAATATGTGAGGTAGGCATCTGTGTCGTTCGAAATGGAGAGATTGCAGAAACACGTTCATGGCTTGTACGTCCTGAAGACAACCGCTATCAGTATTGGAATATAAAAGTACATGGCATCCGTCCGCAGGATACAGAAGATGCCCCGGATTTCCGTCAGGTATGGGAAGAGATAGAACGAACCTATCTCGATGAGTTTGATACATTTGTGGCTCATAATGTTCCTTTTGATCGCAGTTGTCTGCAGCATTCTGCCGAACTCTACCGTATTCATCTGCCAGAACTGAAATGGATTTGCTCTCTACAGATGGCGCGTAAGATATATTCTTTTGGTTGCAATTCTCTTGACTATCTTTGTGAACAACTTGGTATAGAACAAGGCACGCATCATCGTGCCGGTGATGATGCGGAGATGTGTGCACGGTTGTATCTTAAAGAATTACAACAGTATTAATTTGTAAATGCGTATGATTGGGGTATCAGAACAAGATGGTTACAAACAAGTAAATGCGTTTGTTTGTGTAACCAACTTTTGTATTTAAATAAAAACGTATCTTTGTATCTATTAAAAAGATCTATAAAAATCAATTAAATTATGATACAAATTCTTGTAATAGATGATGAAGAACCCATTCGTAAACTATTAGCTCGAATTATAGAATTAGAAGGTTATAAAGTATCGACTGCTGGTTGTTGCAGTGAGGCATTGCAACAGTTGCGCAAACAGCAGTACGACGTTATTCTTTGTGATGTGTTTTTACCTGACGGCAATGGAGTAGATTTTATCTTTGATATTAAAAAGTATTCCAGTGATGCCGCAATAATATTATTAACAGCACATGGCAATATTCAGGATGGTGTACAAGCAATCAAGAATGGAGCTTTTGACTATATCACGAAAGGGGATGATAACCGTAAAATTATCCCTACTATAAATCGTGCTGTTGACGAAACCGAGAAAAAGAAAGGTAAGAAAACGGCCTCAGTGGCTTATTCTTTTGATTCCATTGTAGGAGATTCAAAAGAACTCAAGCAGGCAATAGCATTGGCACAGAAAGTTTCAAAAACCGATGCCGCAGTTTTACTTACTGGAGAAACTGGAACTGGTAAAGAAGTTTTTGCTCATGCCATACATCAGGCCAGTGAAAGAGCCGCACGTCCTATTGTAGATATAAATTGTTCGGCTTTTAGTAAGGACCTGTTGGAAAGTGAATTGTTCGGCTACAAGGCCGGCGCTTTTACCGGTGCATTAAGGGATAAAAAAGGATTGTTTGAAGTTGCTAACCACGGAACTATTTTTTTAGATGAAATAGGAGAGATGGCTTTTGACCTTCAGGCTAGGCTTTTGCGTGTCTTGGAAACTGGAGAGTATATAAAGATAGGTGATACCAAACCGACAAAGGTGGATGTCAGAATCATATCAGCGACGAACAGGGACTTAAAGAAAGAGATAGATAATGGTAACTTCCGTGAAGATTTATATTTCCGTTTATCTGTTTTTCAGATAAGTTTGCCTCCGTTGCGTGAAAGGAAGGATGATATTGAAAGTCTTTCATATATGTTTCTGGACAAATTTGCCAATCAACTTAAAAAGAAAATTACTGGAATAACTCCAGAAGTACTTGATATATTAAAGAATGCAAAGTGGAAAGGAAATGTAAGAGAACTTAGAAATGTAATCGAAAGATGTTCTATTGTATGCGAAGGGCAGATAACATTTGAAGATTTGCCTTTGGATTTGCAAAGATCCAAATCAGATGTTGCACCTGAAAAAGACAGCTTTGAATTGGCAGAAATCGAAAGGATGCATATCACTAAGGTGTTGCAATATACAAACGGCAATAAAACAGAAGCTGCACGTCTTTTGAAAATAGGCTTGGCTACTCTTTATCGTAAGATTGAAGCATATAAGATAAATGTATGATAATAAAAACAAACTGTTTACAAGCAAATGTGTAAAATGCTTGTAAACAGTTTGCTTTATCAATAATAATCGGACTGTGCCGTGCCTTTCATTGCGGAAAAATAATCAATTTTATATTCATTCTTGAAAGGTTTTTAAGAAAATATCTGTATCGATGTATCTTAAATATTTTACTAAAGTTTAGGGCTGGTTGTCCGATGCAAACTGTTGTAATATGGCGTTCGTTACATACGTCTATGATGGTTTGTATAATATCAGGTGATGCAATTTGTATTAATTCACCCCCCAGCTCTGTTACAAGTTTAAAATGGTTCAGTAAATGTCTCTGATCTGATAAATTTATCTTATCAGGACTTTCCGAAGGTGTCTGAACATACAAAGCCATAAAATCGGTATTGTATCGCGATGCAAGTCGTGCTGTACTACGTATGATGTTTCTCGGAGTTTTCTCGTTGCTGCTTATACATGCAAGGTACAATTCTCTATGAATCGCTTTTTCTTCAGGGATTACTTCCGTCTCAACTTTTTTTTCTACCCGAAATGCTACTTCTTTAAGAGCTAATTCTCGTAATTGAAGAATATTTTCTGTCTTGAAAAAGTTATTAAGTGCAGTTTGTATTTTTTCGGTTTTATAAATTTTCCCTGCTTTTAAACGGTTAATGAGTTCTTCTGCAGTCAAGTCGATATTTACAACCTCATCAGCTTCCTCCAAAACTTTATCTGGAATGCGTTCCTTTACTTCAATTCCGGCTATACCTTTAATATCTTCATTCAGACTTTCAATATGTTGAATATTTACAGCAGATATAACATTGATGCCGGCCTCCAGAAGATCCATCACGTCTTGCCATCGTTTTTCATTTCGACAACCATCAACATTTGTATGTGCAAGTTCATCAACTATTACCAGTTCTGGATGCAACTGAAGAATTGCATCCAGATCCATTTCTTCGAGCTCTTTCCCTTTGTAAAATATCTTCTTACGAGGAATAACAGGTAGTCCTTTAAGCTGTGCTTCTGTACCGGCACGTCCATGTGTCTCAACGTAACCAATCTGTACGTCAATTCCGTTGTCCAACATTTCATGTGCTTCCTGCAGCATTTTGTATGTTTTACCAACACCGGCAATCATTCCTATATAGACTTTAAAAACACCTCTTTGTGAACTTTTTATCAGATTCAAGAAATGACGTATATTTTCTTCTTTATCAGCCATCATTCTACATAAATTTATTATTATGTATCAAGTGTGTAAATTTAAAATGATTTTACAGCTTTGTATTAATAGTAAGCCTGAAAATTCTAATTGGATAAAGCTGTCCACCAAAACTTTAAGTCTTAGACTATTAAAATCCTAAGTTAAATCCTGCTACAAGATATGTACGATCACTCACAGGTGCTATTACAGCTTGTATAAATACAGGAATAGAGAATTTATCTGTAACTTTTAGGTCCTTATTGCATTTTAAAGAAATGTCTGTAAATGCTGCCTTATTATGGTAATATCCTTTCCATGGTGTAAAACCTATTGCTGGAGTAAGAGTTATATCTGCAGGTAGTGAGATTAAATATGACGCATTAATATAGGTAGAAGCTTGGAGTTTTCCTTCTTCATTTTTGTCCGCTCCTGCAAACATTGTGCTCCATAAAAGAGCCAAAGGAAAAGATTCACCAAAGCAATATGCCAGAGTGCCTTCAAAAAAATGAGAATCCTTATAGTGTCCGTATGGTTTATTTACTCCAGACCACCAATAATCAGATACAGTAATTGAGAAATTATTTAATGAATAACTCAAATTTATATCAAACTCTTTAGCGGGAGATTCAACGTTCCATCTGCTTAATGTTTGACTGCCCCATACATTAAGAGCAATGCCCGCATAGCTTAAAGTTAAAGATGGCTGTACAGAGAAACCTGAGTTCTGGTCAGCACCGCGCCATATATAATCAGAGACAAAATTCACATTACCGCTAACGGTGAATTTATTTTGAGCATGAGTTTTAATTGGAAATATCATTGCGACAACCATTACGACCGCAAATGTTTTTATAATTATCTTTTTCATGATTATGATAATGTATAACGATATTGATTAATATTTATAATATGAAAACTTTTTGTTGTAGTAGCCAATCTTTCTCCTGTTTTCTGTATCTGCAAATAATTGGCTGGTACAGAATCCAGGAGAAAAGACTGTTGATAGTATATTACCAGAAGCTTAAATTAATCTATCGTAGGATTAGCTTCTTCCATTGCAACATTTAGTTTTAGAACATTGATTTTTGCAGGACCGAAAATGCCTAGCAATGGTTTTTCTACCATCTTGTCTACTATAGCTTTAACATCAGATTCATTCATACCTCTTGCTTTTGCAACACGTTTTATCTGCACATAAGCACATTCTGGTGTTATGTCTGGATCAAGACCTGAAGCACTTGCTGTTACCATTTCTGAAGGAACATCCTTACGTTTCAAGTATGGATGGTGTGCCAAGAATGTATCAATTCTAGCCTCTACCTCTGCAAGATATTCCTCATTAGTGACACTCTTATTGCTGCCTGCAGAACTTGTACCGTCATATCCGTCTCCGGCACACGAAGGTCGACCCCAGAAGAAAACATCTTTTGTAAAAACTTGTCCTACGTTTGCAGCACCAACCACTTTGCCGTTAAGTTTTACAGTTTCTGCATTACCTCCTTCGCCTGGAGCTGCAAATTGTGCGAAAACCCATAATACCAATATATAGCACACCGAAAAGAATATACAGAATACCAATGTGATTCGGATTGATTTTACTAAATTTTTCATAATTGTCTTTTGTTTTTATTAGAAGAATAATCCTATGAATAAATCTATAAGTTTGATACCTATGAAAGGAGCAATAATGCCGCCAACTCCGTATATGAGAAGGTTTCGGCGAAGTAATGCACTAGCTCCGATTGGTTTGTATTCAACACCTTTAAGAGCTAATGGTATCAGGATTGGTATGATTATTGCATTGAATATGATGGCGGAGAGAATAGCACTTTCAGGACTATGCAGGCCCATGATGTTAAGTGCTCCCAGCTGAGGCACGGAAACCATAAACAATGCAGGGATTATTGCAAAGTACTTGGCAACATCGTTTGCAATCGAGAATGTAGTAAGAGTGCCGCGTGTCATCAGCAACTGCTTTCCGATTTCTACTATCTCGATAAGCTTTGTCGGGTCGTTGTCAAGGTCTACCATGTTGCCGGCTTCTTTTGCCGCTTGGGTTCCGCTATTCATTGCTACGCCTACATTTGCCTGTGCAAGGGCAGGGGCATCGTTTGTGCCGTCGCCCATCATAGCTACCAGTTTGCCGGCTGCCTGTTCCTTTTTGATGTAATTCATTTTATCTTCAGGTTTGGCTTCTGCTATAAAATCATCTACACCTGCTTTTTCAGCAATATATTTTGCTGTCAGTGGATTATCACCTGTAACCATCACGGTTTTTACTCCCATCTTACGTAAGCGCTCAAAACGTTCTTCTATGCCTGGTTTGATGATATCTTGCAACTCTATAACACCTGCTATCTCCTTATTGATGCATACGACCAATGGAGTACCGCCATTGCTTGTAATCCTCTTGATAATATCTTCCGTTTCTTTAGGAAATTTATTGCCGGCTGCATTAACTATGTTACGAATTGCATCAAATGCTCCCTTTCGGATTTGTGTACCATCTTTTAAGTTTATTCCAGAACATTTTGTTTCTGCCGTAAATTTGATCATGTGTGCACCTTCTGTATTCAGATCGCGCATACGGAGGCCTTGTTCGCGTCCTAACTCAATTATAGATTTTCCTTCAGGCGTGTCATCTGATGCAGAAGACAGCATGCATGCTTCTATAAAGCTTTGTTTATCATGACCTGCGGCAGGGTAAAAGTCCGTAGCTTTACGATTGCCGATTGTTATTGTTCCTGTTTTGTCAAGAAGGAGCGTGTCTATATCACCGGCAGTCTCAACAGCTTTTCCCGATTTAGTAATTACGTTTGCACGCAATGCGCGGTCCATGCCGGCTATACCAATTGCAGAAAGCAATCCGCCAATAGTTGTAGGTATCAAACAAACGAAAAGTGAAATAAACGCTGCAATGGTAATGACTGTATTGGAATAGTCTGCCATCGGTTTAAGAGTGATACAAACTACGAGGAATACTAATGTAAATACGGCTAAAAGAATAGTAAGCGCAATCTCATTTGGCGTTTTCTGTCGACTTGCTCCCTCTACCAATGCAATCATTTTATCCAGGAAACTTTCACCTGGTTGAGTAGTTACAACAGCCTTTATGTGGTCTGAAAGAACCTTCGTTCCACCTGTCACAGAACTCTTGTCGCCTCCAGCCTCACGAATAACTGGAGCTGATTCACCTGTTATGGCGCTTTCATCTATGGAAGCAAGACCTTCTATTATTTCGCCATCAGCAGGAATAATATCACCTGCTTCACATTCAAATATATCACCTTTTTTAAGTCGTGAACTGCTCACTGTTTTTGTCTCTCCATTTACAATAAGTTTTGCAGGAGTTTCTTCGCGAGTCTTGCGCAAGCTGTCTGCCTGAGCTTTGCCTCGAGCTTCAGCAATTGCTTCAGCAAAATTTGCGAACAACAATGTCAGGAAAAGTATTATAAATACCCACAAGTTGTAAATAAACGAGCCTTGCGAAGTACTGAATGCAGAATATACTGTAACGAACAACATTATCAGAGTTGAAACTTCAACTGTGAACATTATTGGGTTTTTAATCATTATTTTCGGATTCAGCTTTACAAATGACTGTTTCAAGCTTTCTATAACCTGATCCTTTTGAAATAGCGATGTATTTTGATTCTTTGAATTCATATCTTAAATTTTTTATAGGGTAGGTAAGGATACCATCTTTTGACCAAGTGTGGTTATCCGACTTGCCAACTTAAACTTTGATATATTGGATTTACAATGAAAAGTGTTCTGCAATTGTGCTTAAAGCCTGTGCAGGGAAGAATGACAATGCTGCAACAATGAATATAACTGCAAATGTCATAACACCGAATGTTACGGTATCTGTTTTGAGAGTCCCTGCGCTTTCCGGTATATATTTCTTTTGTGCCAAAAGGCCGGCTATTGCAACTTGTCCTATGATAGGTATGAATCTGCTTAATATTAATACAATACCGCATGAAATATTCCAGAACCACGTATTATCACCTAGTCCTTCAAAACCTGAACCGTTATTGGCTGCACAAGATGTAAATTCATAAAGCATTTCTCCAAGTCCGTGGAACCCAGGGTTGTTCAGCCAACCGCCTTCGCTTTCAACAAATGCCGGAGCATGTACAAACAAATATGTTGCAAGAGCAGTACCCACAAGTATCACAAATGGGTGGAGAAGAGCCACTATTGAAGCTATTTTCATTTCCTTAGCTTCAACCTTGTGGCACATAAATTCCGGAGTACGTCCTACCATCAATCCGCTGATGAAAACTGCTATGATAATGAATGTAAAGTAGTTCATCCAACCAACTCCAACACCACCAAACCATGTGTTGATTTGCATATTGAGCATTTCAACCATACCAGAAAGCGGCATCGTAGAATCGTGCATACCGTTTACAGAACCGTTTGATGTAACAGTTGTGACAACACTCCAAAAGCCTGTTGCACCAGCGCCAAGACGAACTTCTTTACCCTCCATAGCTCCATTATCCTGAGCTATACCCATTTCTTCAATTCTTGGATTGCCTCCCATTTCCTGAGATACATTGATGCATACACCTATAAGAAATGCCGCAAGCATTACACCATATATGCTATAACCTAATTTTTTACGATCCACATAGAAACCGAAAGCAAGCACCATAGCCATTGGGATTATTAGAATCGAGCAACATTCTGCCATGTTAGATAAATAAGTTGGATTTTCCAGTGGATGTGAAGAGTTCACGCCGTAATATCCGCCACCATTGGTTCCTAATTGTTTGATGGGGACAACAGTCGCTGCTGGTCCTTGTGATATGCACTGAGTGCCACCTTCAAGAGTTGTTATTTCCATTTTTCCATCAAATCCCATTGGAATTCCTTGTGTAATAAGTATAAAGCCGACTGCTAGCGATAATGGAAGAAGTATACGTGTGCAGCTTAGTACAAGATACTTCCAAAAGTTGCCTATAGTTTTGGTGGTTTTTTCGCCAAGAGCTTTCATGATGCCTGCCATAGCTGCCATACCTGTAGCAGCTGTGATAAATTGGAACAGCATGATAACAAACAGTTGTGTGAAATATGTAAGATTGGTTTCACCGCTATAGTGTTGCTCATTACAGTTCACCATAAAGGAAATGCAAGTATTGAAAGCCTGATGTGCCGTTTGACCTATGTTGCCATCTGGATTGAGAGGCAGGTAACCCTGCATGACGAGTAGAATTATACCCCATACGAACCAAAATGCATTTACAACAAGCAAGGCTTTCAAAAATTGTTTCCAATTCATCTCTTCTTCCGGATTGATTCCAGATAACCGAAAGATTAAATTTTCTACCGGCTTCATGAAATCACTCCAAACCTTTTTACCTTTATAAACATTTGCAATATATTTTCCTAGTGGATAACTTAATACCACCATTAGAACAATTTGTGCTATGACACCTGATATTTCTGTATTCATACTTTGATTATTTTTTTGTCGACAGACTTGATACGTCGTCTATCTTGTAAATTAGAACTTTTCTGGTTTAATCAAGACGTACATTAAATAGCCAAACATGATTAGGCCTGTAATAAATAATACTGTGTACATAAGTTTTTCCTCCTTTTCATTTTTAAATGTTTTCAAACCAATCAATACATTTCTCAAACAACCAAAAGCAGCTTATGCCCATTAGCACGCAGACTGCAAAACCAATTGTAAATAGTTCCATAATGTTTTATGTTTATGATTCATTTTTACTTATACAATTGATGTGCCAAAGAAGGAATGAAATGTGTAATTAATTGTATGCTAGTGCTTTAATTTTATATCACTCACTCTGAAATCGATTTGAATTTTCTCAATTTGATAAATTGATATTATTATTGTGATATGGTATATTAGAGAATATCCAAACAGATACCGTTTTCAAAGTATGTTTGATCTGTAAAATAAATGCCTATAGTTTTTTAGTTTTCTAAAAGCATTACAAAAGAAGTACTAAAAATTATAGAGAGTAGAGTAGTAGCTATTTCAGAATTTATAAACTTAAACTAAGATGGGTGCTTTCTACAAATAGCGCGTAAGATATATTATTCTGGATGCAATTATCTTGACTATCTTTGTGAACAACTTGGTATAGAACAAGGTACGCATCATCGTGCCGGTGATGATGCGGAGATGTGTGCACGGTTGTATCTTAAAGAGTTGGAAGCATATTAATGTCTATACTTTGATTTTTTTGATTATAGTTATTGAGACTGTTTCAAAAAGTGTGTCTGAAAAGTAGCAAAAAAGGGCAGACCATTGCGTGTCAGCCCTGGAGTTTGTAATTTAGGAGTGACCAAAAAAACTAAATATACAAACTATGCACTTGACGAAAGTACAAATTTCTGAGCTCATGCGCAAACATGCAGAGAAAGAAACTGGTCTGCATGGACCTGATGGAAATCATGCTTGAAAGCATGATTATGGCAGAACGTAGCGAGTTTCTTCATGAAAATCCTCAAAACAAAGGCAACGTCTATCATTTTGGTCATGCCTATTGTCAAGGCAGGAATTTGGAATTCCGTATTCCACGCGACCGCTATGGCAACTTCCATTCGCGGATACTTGCTATTCTTCGCAATCAGGAAGATGAATGTGACTGTTTGGTAGGTGTGCTGACGCTCATGGACAGTATCGCCATGGAACATAAGGCTTTTGACCGGCTGCTGCCAAAAATAACCTGTGACAAGACTCTGTTTCCTGACTGATGGAATGTTTTTTTAGCAGAAAAGCCTGCCCGAAAGCAAAAAAGGAGTTGCCACCACGACGACTTCTGGATAGTTCTTGCTATCAGTATAGGCGTAGCCTTGTTGCTGACGGGGAGACTCAGCAGAGCCTGTTTCCTCGTCCGGCTACAACACAAAATTAGATCTTTTGATATGAAATACCAAATTGTCTATTAAATTTGCAACATCACTCCTAAGGCAAACTTGCCTCAGACACACTATATGAAACACTATCTTTTTAATTATAAGATAAACTGTATATATTACCTATGCAAGATATTACTAAAACATTTACGATACAATGGGTGGGGCCTTTTAAAAGTTTGCAGAAGATGAAAGACTATTTGAAAGACGAAACCACTTGCCAAAATTCATTATTCAATTTTTATTACTTTTCTGGCAATAAAAAAGGAAAAGGATATTCTACATCAAGAGTCTATTCCTTTTTTGGTATACATAAAAAGGCAGATGGAATAGAACAACGTCTGAATAATTGGCATTCACATTATAAAGATTTTCATGAGAATGATAATATGCGGATCTGGATTGGGGCCTTTGGTAATGTCAGTGATCAGAATGAAGAGAATATTGAAGATGCAGAAACTCTTTTTATAAGTACGTATGGGAATAATTATTTAACTGAAAATGAAAAGAAAGTAAAGGCAAATATACAAAAGTCAATTTGTATAATCAATCTTTTTTATAAAACTACAGAAGAACCATGGCTAAGAAAACCTGCTGATATAGTTTTCATGGATGATGTTCTCATACATGAAACGGAATATAAAATTAAACGTACTCTTGTTGCGAAATTGAAATCAATTAAATGGTAAGATAGAATATGAATAAAATGAATGAATCTTTAAATAAAAGCAAATTAGGAGAAATTGGTGAGATTCTGGTTCAAGCTAAGTTAATGCAATTGGGATTGAATGTCATAAATGCCAATACTATTATGGCAAATTATGAATCTGTTGATTTGATTTGTACTAAACCAGGAAGTAAGAAGAATGTTTATGTACAAGTAAAGACACATAAAGGAAAAATTTTCCCGATTGGAATGACATTGGCAAAATGTACAAGAGATTACTTGGAAGGTAAGATTAAAGGTCCATGGGTTTTTGTTCATGCCACTGGAGAAGGTGAATATATGGATTTCCATTATTATATTCTGACAAAAGAAGAGATGATTGCTCTGTCATCAGAGAGTAACTTTTGGTACATGAATAAATGGAAGCCAACATATAGGCAAAAGCCTGTAAATCCTAATAATTTGTGCGGTATAGAACTGAGATGGCTAGAAGGAGATGGTGAAAATGATGATTATAAACATGAGGCCTTTATTAATCCAATAAAGTTAAATTCTGAAAATATGTGGAAAAAATATTGGATGAATTTGAAAAAGCAGATGGAATTAATGTTATCCTTACAGCCTTTAAAGGTGTAGTTGATTTGGAGGGACCAGAAAAAGAGGATGACTTATTAAAACAGTTCTCAAGTATTGCAAAAAAACTTTTCTATGGTGGTTACTTTCTAATAAATGATAAGAGGCGTATTTATTTGGAGGATATTGAGTTCTATTATCATGAAGAACAAAATAATGGATTAAAGGACCCTATAATGTATCATACATCAGATCATGAAAAGTGTAGTGATTTACCTTATTTTGAATGCGGCTCTTTCAACTGTCATGTATCCGGGATCGATATAACGTTTGAAAACCGAGAAAAATGTTTTAGAGCTTCATTTCTTATCAGAGGGTATAGTGTGTATTCTTTGGTCAATCATGAATGGGTTAGAACTAAAAATCATGAAATACGTCCTACATACCTTTATGAGGATCTTATGAACGGAATCCCATTGAACAATAGTCTGAATATAGAATGGGTAAATGAGAATTTAGTAGCAGATAACTGTGAAATCAATAATGAATGCAGACTCAATGTTCCGGCATATATAAAAGATGAATCCGGTCGTTATACAAAAGACAGTAATGGCAATTATATTAAAGAAGAAATTAGTAAAGAACAGTTTGAACTTCTTCCGGAAGGATTTAAATCACAGTACTTCTTATATTCAGGAAAGCGATACAAGAAATGTGACAGACCATGGAGATTCTATATGAAACAACTATAATAAACATATTTATGACACCAGAAGAATATGAACACTATGCAGCCCAATCGTTTAAAGAAATGGGATATGAAACGCTTGTAACATCATTCTCCAATGATTATGGAGGTGATGTATTTGCGGTTAAGGGTGAAGAGAAGATTGCTATACAAGTCAAAAAATACAGAGAGGCACTATAAAATATTTTGTGTAAATGGAAATACGGGATTCAAATTGAGTTCCGTATTTTTATTTTATACATTTACCGAATGAAAAAGATTATGAAAGAAAACCCGTTGGCGGAATAAAATTCGATACAGTATCAATGTTGTCTTATTTGATAAATAATAAAAGTCTTATTGATTTTCAAACCAACCTAAAATCTCACTATAATAATAAAGGCTGTAACCTCTGGAAAACAGAACGTTACAGCCTTTGTTTATAAGTTGTTCCTTAAGGAATTGAGTATTAATCTTCTATTGCTGCCTGAGCCGCTGCGAGGCGTGCGATAGGTACTCGGAATGGTGAGCATGATGCGTAGTTCATTCCGACCTTTGCGCAGAACTTAACTGAGCTTGGTTCACCTCCGTGCTCACCGCAGATACCTGTGCGGAGTCCTGGACGAACTGAACGGCCCTTGTCTACTGCCATCTTGATGAGCTGACCTACACCGTTCTGGTCGAGTACCTGGAATGGGTCGACCTTGAGAATCTTCTTCTCCAAGTATACAGGGAGGAAGCTTGCGATGTCGTCGCGAGAGTATCCGAATGTCATCTGTGTGAGGTCGTTTGTTCCGAATGAGAAGTATTCAGCTTCGCTGGCAATCTTGTCGGCTGTCAGTGCGGCACGTGGGATTTCAATCATTGTACCGATTTCGAAGTCTACTCTGATGCCTTCTTCTGCGAATACCTCTTCTGCAACCTTCTGGATAACTTCCTTCTGCTGCTTGAACTCGTAGAGGATACCGATGAGTGGAACCATGATTTCCGGCATTGGGTTCTTTCCTTCCTTCTTCAGTTCGCATGCAGCGCTGAGGATAGCGCGTGTCTGCATAGCTGTGATTTCAGGGAATGTGATACCGAGACGGCAACCGCGGTGTCCGAGCATAGGGTTGTGCTCGCAGAGGCTTTCAACTCGCTTGCATATTTCCTTTACGCTGATGCCCATTTCTTCGGCCATGATCTGCTGTCCCTTTTCATCGTGAGGAACGAACTCGTGCAAAGGTGGGTCAAGCAGACGGATGTTTACTGGATAACCGTCCATTGCTTCGAGTATGCCCTTGAAGTCAGCCTTCTGGTAAGGGAGAAGCTTTTCGAGAGCCTTTTCGCGTCCTTCAACGCTGTCGGCAAGAATCATTTCGCGCATTGCGATAATCTTCTTATCCTCGAAGAACATGTGCTCTGTACGTGTCAGGCCGATACCCTTTGCACCGAATGTGCGTGCCACTCTTGCATCGTGAGGAGTGTCGGCATTTGTTCTTACCTGAAGCACTGTGTACTTGTCGCAGAGATCCATGAGCTTCTTGAAGTCGCCTGACAGTTCTGCAGCCTTTGTAGGAACTTCGCCTTTATACACCTGACCTGTAGAGCCGTTGATGGAGATGTAGTCGCCCTCCTTGAACACTTCGTGCTCTATTTCTACAGTTCTGTTCTTGTAGTCCACGTTGATGGCGCCTGCACCGGAAACACAGCACTTGCCCATACCTCTTGCAACTACGGCCGCGTGCGATGTCATTCCTCCTCGTGCTGTCAGGATACCTTCGGCTGCTGACATTCCGGCGAGGTCTTCCGGTGAAGTCTCTATGCGGACCATCACAACCTTGTGGCCGTCTGCATGCCATTTTTCAGCATCTTCGGCGAAGAATACAATCTGGCCTGTAGCTGCACCTGGTGATGCAGGAAGACCCTGTGTGAGCACCTTTGCCTTCTTGAGCATTTCCTTGTCGAATACAGGGTGGAGGAGTTCGTCGAGCTTGTTCGGCTCGCATCTCAGCAGTGCTGTCTTTTCGTCTATCAAACCTTCGTCAACGAGGTCCATGGCAATCTTCACCATTGCAGTACCTGTACGCTTTCCGTTTCTGGTCTGTAGGAACCACAGTTTGCCTTCCTGCACAGTGAACTCCATATCCTGCATGTCGCGGTAGTGCTTTTCGAGCTTGTCCTGAATCTGGTTGAGTTCAGCATAGATTTCAGGCATGGCCTCTTCCATTGAAGGATATTTCTTTGCACGTTCCTCTTCGCTGATGCCCTGGAGCTTGGCCCAGCGTCTTGAACCTTCGAGAGTAATCTGCTGAGGAGTGCGTATACCTGCAACGACATCTTCTCCCTGAGCGTTTACGAGGTACTCGCCGTTGAAAATGTTTTCACCTGTAGCAGCATCGCGGCTGAAGCATACGCCTGTAGCAGATGTTTCTCCCATGTTGCCGAATACCATTGCCATTACAGATACGGCTGTTCCCCATTCGTCAGGTATACCTTCCATCTTTCTGTAGAGGATGGCTCTTTCGTTCATCCAGCTTCTGAATACGGCGCAGATTGCACCCCACAGCTGAACCATAGGGTCGTCCGGGAAGTCGCTTCCTGTCTGAGCCTTGATAGCTTCCTTGAATCTCTTTACGAGCAGCTGGAGCTCTTCAACGCTGAGATCCTTGTCGAGCTTGATGCCTCTGATTTTCTTGACGTCGTCTATGATTGCTTCGAACGGATCGATGTCGTCCTTGTTTACCGGTTTCATTCCGAGAACCACGTCACCGTACATCTGCACGAAACGTCTGTATGAGTCGTATGCAAAGTGAGGGTTGTTGGTCTTCTTTATGAGTCCTTCAACAACGGTGTCGTTGAGTCCTAGGTTGAGGATTGTGTCCATCATGCCAGGCATTGAAGCTCTTGCTCCGGAACGTACTGAAACAAGAAGCGGGTTTTCAACATCGCCGAACTTGCAGTTCATAAGGTTTTCGATGTGCTTTACTGCGTTGATTACTTCGTCCTTCAGAATTTCTACAATCTTGTCCTGTCCGACTTCATAGTATTCATTGCAGACATCTGTAGTAATGGTGAAGCCTGGAGGAACCGGAACACCGATAAGGTTCATTTCTGCCAGGTTTGCCCCCTTACCTCCAAGTTTCTCTCTCATCTGTGCATTACCCTCAGCTTGTCCGTTGCCGAAGGTATAAACTCTTTTTTCGCTCATATTTGAAATATTTGATAATAAGAATTTAAGGTTAATAGCTTTTAGTCGTTTGTTTTTTTGTATAAGCAAATTAAACCTTTTGAGTTAATAAAAACAAATATAATCAGCGGTTTTTTTAGCTCGTATGTCAAAAAGATTTGTTTTCACTGCAGTTTATGTTTAAAAACAGCTATATCGGTTCCCGTTTGAAACCGTTGATGCCTGTCAAGTGTTAAAAATGATTATGTCCGATTCCCTTTTTGTGTACTCATGTGTATGCCTTACGTACATTTTGTCAAAAGACATGCGGGCGGAGTATGGGCGTTGTGATTTTATTTTGCTAGTTTTGTACTCGTATTTATAGGATATATATAAGGTATAATTGTCATGTCGATATTGGATATTGGAAAGTTGGGACCGTCGGACAATCTTCAGATTCCGTTTGCCGACGGAGGTGTCAGAGCCGGTTTCCCGTCGATGGCTCAGGATACAGTGGACCGCTGTCTCGATCTTAATTCTTTGGTCATGTCTCATCCCAGCACAACGTTCTGTGCCCGTGTCAAGGGCGACAGCATGATTGGTGCAGGAGTGCACGACGGCGATATTCTTGTCATCGACCGTTCTCTCGAACCGCGTGACGGCGACATGGCTGTATGTTTTGTCGACGGCGAGTTCACTCTGAAATTCATTGAGATTGCCGACGACTGCCTTTGGCTTCGTCCTGCAAATCCCGATTATCCCAAGATCAAGGTGACGGAGGACAACGACTTTGTCGTTTGGGGAGTCGTGACATATACCATATACAAGCGCAGGTGAACGCGCGCGTCTGTTTCATTGTTTCATTTTCATACCATCTTTTTCTCCTATGTTCGGTTTGGTAGACTGCAACAGTTTCTTTGCTTCATGCGAGCTCATTTTCCGCCCCGACCTTCGAGGTAAGCCCGTTGTTGTGCTCAGCAGCAATGACGGTTGTGTGGTCGCACTCACTCCCGAAGCAAAGGCGGTAGGTCTCAGACGAGGCAATCCGCTGTTTCAGATATCAGACATTGTAAAGAAACACGGCGTGGCCGTCTTTTCGAGCAATTATGAACTCTATGCCGACATCTCTTCGCGTGTGATGAGCGTTATTGCAGAAGAAGCCGGCCACATAGATATATATTCCATCGACGAGGCTTTCATCGATATTGATGCTGACGATGCACTGCAGGCTGTCGACAAGATGCGTCGTCTCAGACAGCTCATAATGAAAGGAGTAGGCATACCTGTGTCCATAGGCATAGCTCACACACGTACGCTTGCCAAAGTGGCAAACCACTATGCCAAGGCTTATCCGAACTATCGCGGTGTCTGCAGCATAGACAACGAAGAGAAGCGCGTGAAGGCGCTCAAGCTTTTTCCTGTGGATGAGGTTTGGGGAGTCGGGAGGCGCAACATGAAGGTGATGCAGTACAACGGCATACGCACGGCCTACGGATTCACCCAGATGAGTGAGGCATGGGTCAAGGCCAATTTCCAGCTTCAGGGTGTGCGCACGTGGAAAGAGCTGCGCGGTGTGGCATGCAAGGACCTTACGGACATGTCGGAAAAGAAGAGCATCTGCGTGAGCCGGTCTTTCGGTTCGATGATTTCCGACTACAGCCAGATGGCCGAGAGTGTGGCCAATTTTGCTTCTTCGTGTGCCGAAAAACTCCGCCGTCAGCATTCCGTTGCATCGTGCATCACCGTATTTATCCATACCAACAGCCACCGCGAGGACCTTCAGCAGTACGGCAACACACGTACCGTCTGCATGCCTGTGCCTACTTCTTATACAGGCGAAATCGTCACCTATGCACTTGCTGCGCTCAAACTCATTTTTCGCCCGGGATACATGTATAAGAAAAGTGGAGTGGTGCTGTCCTGCATATCCGACGACAGCGGAATACAGCAGAGCCTGTTTGACGGCGTAGACCGTTCGAAGATGAGCCGTATAACTAAGGCCGTAGACAGCATAAACCGTGCCTACGGACGCGACACTGTGCATCTTGCCATACAGCGCGGTTCTGAATCCGAATGGAATGCCAGACGTGAATATCGTTCACCTCATTACACTACCGATTTCGAAGACCTCATGACTGTCGTTTCCGGTTGAAGTCTCTGCGTTCAATTCATATCTCTATGCTACATGTTTCCAGTACCTGTTTCCGACATGCGTCCACGTGTGTCGTTCACAGCTTGCGCCTGTATGAATTCTATTCCGAGCGCTTGCGAGTATTTTTTTGAGCGCTCACAACGAAATTTCTGAGGGCTCGCAATTTTCATTCCGGGCGCGTGTACTGCTTTATGTGTGCTTTTGGTGGGTAAGTATATATACTGTAAAGGCGGTCGGTGATGCATGTTTTTATGCCTTGCCGACCGCCTTTGCTTTTCCTATGTTGTTTTTGTTTATTGCCGATTGCTTATACCGCCTGTTTTTCAATCCTCTTTGGTGAACAATCCTGACGGTATCTTTCTCTTGAGAACTTCCAGATCGAAATCCTTGCCAGGGATAATTCCTAGTCCTCTGAGATGGTATTCCACAGTTTTGCGTGCAAGTTCAGGATGGTTGTTCTCCTCGCTCAAGTGGCACAGCCAAACGCGTTTGAGGTTCTCGTGGAAACATTCGCCCAGCGTTTCGGCCGTCTGCGTATTGCACAGATGTCCGAAACCTCCTCTGATTCTGTCTTGAAGCGGTTTGGGATATTTGCCGTTTTTGAGCATCTCGGCATCGTAGTTGGCTTCGATTACGAGATAGCCGCTCTGCGAAATGAATTTCTTTATGTCGTCTGTAGGACAGCCGATGTCGGTCATGAGAGTGAACGTGTCCTGGCCGAAATCAATGCTGTAGCCGATGTTCTCGGATGCGTCGTGCGGAATCTCAAATGTGGATATGCGCAGGTCGTCTATGCTGAAATCCTGACCCACTTCTATGATTTTGACGCATGAAGGCTCAATCTTCTTTGTGGTGTGATAGTTCCTCCTGATGCCGTCGTGTATCTTTTCGGTTGTGTATACAGGTATGTTGAATTCGTTGCTCAGATGTCCGACAGCTTTGATGTGGTCGGTATGGTCGTGAGTAACGAGTATGGCTTTTAGTGAGCTGAATTTCAGACCGTATTCCTTGAAATGGCGCTTCATGCGGCGTATGCCTACGCCCGCATCAATGAGTACTGATGTATTGCCATTACTTATGTAGTAGCAGTTTCCGCAACTGCCACTTCCGAAACTGAGGAACTGAAACATGATAGGGTAGTTTTTATGTCTTTAGTGCAAATTTATGCAAATTTGCTGGAATATCCGAATAAAATCGGCTGTTTCCGCCGTAGATTTACGATTAAGTTGCACCTGAAAGCGCGTTGATATATTTTGCCTGAACTGGATATACAATCATATAAATGTGAAAATTTGTTGTATATATTGTTATTTTTGCGACCTTTGCAGTCACCTGATACAAGCTTTTTCAGAATGCAGTCTTAAGGTAGATACGGGGAATATTTTTAAGTTCTGCTGTTCTGAAGGATACAGGCGGTAAAGATTTTATTTCCGTTCGCCAGATGGAAGTGTCATAGATTCATCTCCTGTTATATTTACAGAAGTTGACAATACAAAACCGTTTACATTTACTGCCAAGGTTGAGCCAAAGTTCACTAAAACCGGTACATATTCGGCTGGCGTGCTCTATGTGCATGAAGATGAAATGCACTGTCAGAAACTGTGTTTCGAGCAGGATGAGTTTGGAGTTCATCGTGTAGTGACTGTCCGTACGATAGGTACTTCTGACGACAATAACCATCAATCAATAGAAAAGCCGTACGTTTACATGAGGATTTCATCTGACGGCAAGCAGATAGGAAACTATTATTCGGAGGACGGCAAGACTTGGCGTTTGGCACGTCTGTATGCAAACGATTATCCAGAAAAGGTATTGTTGGGACTCAGTTCTCAAAGTCCAAAAGACAACGGACATACATGTAACTTTACCGATGTATCTATTGTAGAAACAGCTGTGTCAAATTTCCGCATCGGAAAATTGGTAAATGAATGAAAATATAGAATTGTAAAATATCCGGTTGGCTGTGTCGGTTTCGGCACAGCCGATTTTGTTTTTATTGTGTATAGACGGTATACAAGTTTATATTGTTAGGATTGTGGATTTTGTATTGCGTGCAATCCTATGACTTTTGTCTTGTTTTGTTCGGTTTTCACGAAGATTTTATTCATTTTTGCATATTGTAATTATTGTGTTGTAATAATTTGAACTTATGACAAATACTGATAATAGATACGAAGAATATATAGAGTTGCTTAAAGCTAATAAGAATCTTATTCTGACAGGTGCACCAGGTACAGGAAAAACTTATTTGGCAAAGAAAATTGCTGAGATAATGGAAGCGAATTATGAGTTTGTACAGTTTCATCCGTCTTATGACTATACTGATTTTGTTGAAGGTTTACGTCCTACGTCACCTGATGGGAATGGAAATATCGGGTTTGAAAGAAAGGATGGGGTGTTTAAACGTTTTTGTAAGAATGCATTTGAATCTGCATCAATTGTAAAAAGTGTGAATGTTAGGCCTGAACGTAAGATCGTAAATGATGTGCAAAACGATAAATCTTCATTGTTCGAAGACGTTTATAGTTCTATAGTTGACGATATTAAATGCGGAAAGATAAAAACAACAAATTGGAATAATCGTTCTCGTTTTAATGTTGAAATAAAAAATGGGCGTATTTATTATGAGGATAGATTTGAAAAAGAATATAATATTAAACGTATGTTTAATTATTGTATAAGAAAAGGAATATATGATGTTGGAGACTGGGAGCGGGATGATTTCTGGAATTTGGTAGATAAGGTAACAGATGGACGTACCAAAACTGTTGATTATACTAGATATGGTTGGATTCTTCAAGAATTATTGACACGTGCAAAAAAGCTAAATCAGACTCAATCTAATTTGGTAAATCCTCTTTTGGGTAATGACCATAAATATGTCCATCCTGATATAATTCAGCCTGTATCTGTAAGTGAAGCGGAAGATAAAAAGGATATATTAGCTCATGCAAATAATTATATTCATAAAGAACACGTCTTCATCATCGACGAAATAAACCGTGGTGAGCTTTCTAAAATTTTCGGTGAATTGTTTTTCAGCATAGACCCAGGCTATCGCGGGAAGAAAGGTCTTGTAAAGACTCAGTATCAGAATTTGATAACTGATAAATCTGACCCGTTTTATGACGGTTTTTATGTGCCTGAGAATGTCTATATCATAGGGACTATGAACGACATAGACAGAAGCGTTGAAAGTATGGATTTTGCCATGCGCAGACGTTTTGCATGGAAGGAAGTGAGAGCTGACGAGAATACCGGAATGCTTGATGATTTGGGTTCTATGAAACTTGATGTCGTTGCCAAAATGAATAGGTTGAATGAAGCAATATGGAATGATGCAACCAATGATGGCATTGAAGGGTTGAGCAGGGCTTACCATATCGGTGGTGCATATTTCAGAAAACTGAAGCTTTATTTGAATGATGATTTTTCAAATAAAGATGAAGCATACAGAAAACTGTGGGATAATCATCTCCGCGGTGTTCTGTTTGAATATCTGCGCGGTTCGATTGATGCGGCAGAGAATATGAAGATGCTTGAAAATGTGTATTTCTCTGAATAATGGCTGAAATGATTTGTTGGCAGGATAATTCTGAATATACTTGTTCGGATGATGTAAAGCAGTTCTTTCCAATTGCAGATCGTCCGCTATCTGAACTTATGGACGACAATGGCAACAGTCTGCTGGTATATCCGCATTCGTTCCACGATTGTCGTGACGGAATCGGACAACTGCATATTGTAGATGTAAGTCTTAGTCGTGGCCAATTTGTGCTTAAGACCGGTAATCTTGCCGGATATATAAGCATTGACGGTGTACCAGTGTCTATACGTTCGCGTTTTTCGAATTCCAATGAAAAAGACTTTTTCCTTCAGTATATGCTCAAAAAGGTGCTTTCGCTCAACCTTTTTGACATGAAGCATTCGACTACAGACGAGTGTGTGCTGGATTTCCTGCTTTATCTGTTTCCGCATTACCTGAACGATGCTCTTTCGCAAGGATTGTACAAGGAATACATGTATAAGGAATATAACGACTGCAATGTGAGGGGATCAATTGATGTAGGCAGACACATAAAGGTGAACATGCCTTTTTGCGGTCGTGTGGCATATAGAACTCGAGAATTCAGTTATGATAATCATGTGACTCAGTTGGTGCGCCACACGATTGAGTACATTCGCACTCTGGGCAGCGGTGAGATGGTTCTGCACTCCGATGCAGACACACAGGCCAATGTGTCGCGAATCGTTTGGGCAACTCCGAGCTATTGCAGACGTGACAGAGCTGATGTGTGTACAGAAAACGCCAAGCCGGTGAGCCATCCTTATTTCACCCGTTATGCCGCATTGCAGAATATATGTATGAGGATATTGAACCACAAACGACTTAAATATGGTTGTGGCAAGGATAATATTTACGGCATACTTTTTGATGTGTCATGGTTGTGGGAAGAGTATCTTGCCACGATGCTCAAACGCCTAGGTTTTCGTCACCCAGACAACAGACGAAGGAAGGGCGGCATATACTTGGGGCGCAGCAGATGCGATAGCGGAAGAAATGCTTTTCTTCGTTTCCCGGATTTTTATGACAATGAAGTTGGTGGAGTCATTGCTGATGCAAAATATAAGAGAAATATTGATAGAGGGGCAGATGTGAATCAGATGGTTTCGTATATGTATAGACTGAAAGGACGATGCGGGTTGTTCATACAACCGGCGGAGAGAGAATGCACATATTCAGATTATGCTCTTAAAGGACATGGCGATGATGCAGATGCTACGTTGGGAGTCTATCATTTCGGAATTCCTGTAGAAGCATCCAGTTATGAGGATTTTGAAAAAGGCATGTCGACTGCAGAGAAAGCTTTTATGGATGCGATTGTTTGTAGACGCAATGTTGCTGGCCTGTTCTAAAATAACGTGAACTCCATTTGTTTTTAGTATGCGATTTTGTTATCTGCAAATTGTGAAATCGGCAGTTTTTTTGATGATGATATACTTTTTCCGCGAACCGTATAAAGTGTATAAATGGAAGTGTTGTATGTAAGGATTAATTGTATATCTTTATGTCCTGCATAGTAACTATGACTTTTTTAATCTAATAATATTGAAAAATTACTTTCGTTTATGCAAAAGGGATTTCTTGTGTTGGCTGTTGCTTCCTGCATGACGTTCAGTGCCGCATACGCTCAGAACGACAGCGGAAAGAAGATGAAAGCCTATATGGTGGCGGATGCCCATCTTGACACGCAGTGGAATTGGGACATTCAGACAACAATCAAGCATTATGTGAGGAACACTCTGACTCAGAACATTTATCTGCTTGATAATTATCCGAATTATGTATTCAACTTTGAAGGTGCGGTGAAATACTCATGGATGAAGGAGTATTATCCGCTGCAATATGAACAGATGAAAAAATATGTAGCCGACGGTCGCTGGCATTTGGCCGGCAGCGGTTGGGATGCCAACGAGACGATGGTTGTTTCTCCTGAATCGTGGTTGCGCAACATACTTCTAGGACAGAGTTTCTACCGCAACGAATTCGGAAAGGAAAGCACAGATGTGTTTCTGCCTGACTGCTTCGGTTTCAGCTATTTCATTCCGACACTTGCCAAGCATTGCGGATTGATAGGTTTCTCCACTCAGAAGCTTGGATGGAGAAATCATGCTTTTTATGATGGAGGCAAGAAATATCCGTTTACTGTTGGATTGTGGCAGGGTATTGACGGAAGCCGTATCATGATGGCTCACGGATTCAATTATGTGGAGAGATATCCGGACAGCGACATTTCGAAGAATGAACAGTTGATGAGAGATATATCTGAAAGTCCGTTGAATATGGTTTATCGCTACTACGGTACTGGAGATATAGGCGGTTCGCCGAATCTTGCTTCTGTCAGAGCTGTAGAAAAAGGTCTCAAGGGTGACGGACCAATAGAAATTGTCAGTGCAACGAGCGATCAGATATATAAAGACTTTCTGCCGTTTGAGAACCATCCCGAACTGCTGGTTCATGACGGAGAGCTGTTTATGGATGTTCATGGAACCGGATGTTATACGTCGCAGGCTGCAATGAAGCTTTACAATCGTCAGAATGAGCATCTTGGTGATGCTGCTGAACGTGCATCCGTTGTGGCCGAATGGTTGGGACAGGGCGAATATCCGCAGCGTGATCTCAACGAAAGCTGGAAACGTGTGCTGGCGCATCAGTTTCATGACGACCTTACAGGTACAAGCATACCGCGTGCCTACGAGTTTTCGTGGAACGATGAACTTCTTTCGCTGCAGCGTTTCTCAAATTGTCTGACTACTGCTGTCGGAGGTGTTGCTGGCCGTATGAATACGAATGTTTCCGGTATGCCCGTGGTGATTCACAACACGGAGGCTTTTCCTGTGAGTGCGGTGACAAGCATTGTTTTGCCGGATATGGCTGACTCGTACAAAGTGACCGATGCCGATGGAAAATCTGTGGTCTCGCAGGTGGTGACAGACTCAAAGGGCAGGCGCAGTCTTCTTGTTGATGCCAGTGTACCGGGAACGGGTTTCTCTGTATTCAGTGTCAAGGCTGGAGGAAAAAATAAGGCGTCTGTGCCTGTAAAGACTAATGTGATAGAGAATTCTGTGTATAAGGTGACAGTTGATAAGATAGGAAACATTTCATCGCTTATTGACAAACGTTGCGGAAAGGAACTTGTGGCTTCGGGCAAATCCATTGGACTTGTCGTGTTTGATGACTGCAGATCTGAGTCGTGGCCTGCATGGGAGATACTCAAGCACACGGTTGACAAGAAACCTTTGGACATAAAGGACAATGTGAGCATAGAAATGGTTGAAAATGGTCCGCTGCGCAAGTCGATGCGTATAACAAAGAGTTATGGCGAGTCAAAAATTGTGCAGTACATACGTTTGTATGAAGGAAGTACGGCAGAACGTATTGACTTTTACAACGAGGTGGAGTGGCGTTCGATGAATGCTCTTCTCAAGGCGCAGTTCCCATTTGGTGTATGCAATGAGAATGCGACTTACGATATAGGACTGGGATGCGTGGAGCGAGGAAATAACCGTGAAAACAGTTATGAGGTCAATTCTCATGAGTGGACCGACTTGACCGACGCTTCAGGCGATTACGGCATAACGGTGCTGAATGATTCGAAATACGGATGGGATAAACCTGACTGCAATACGATTCGTCTTTCTCTTCTTTATTCTCCTAAGGCTGGAGGTTCGTACAAGTATCAGGAGCGTCAGGATCTGGGATACCATGAGTTTACTTACAGCATTGTTGGCCATAAGGGACAGTTGGACAAATCCAAGGCTGTAAGGATGTCGACAGTTCTGAACAGTCCGTTGAGGGCTTTTGCAACTACCAAACACAAGGGCGATCTCGGATGCGAATTTTCGTTTGCTTCATCAGACAATGAGAATGTAATTGTGCGTGCATTGAAAAAAGCTGAGGTGGGCAATGAGTATGTAGTGCGTGTGTATGAAACTGGAGGCGAGAAGGAACAGACAGCTGGTATTACGTTTGCCTCGAACATTGTGAAAGCTGTTGAGGCTGACGGTACGGAGAAGGAACTGGGACCAGCTTCGTTCAGCGGCAATAGGCTGAATGTGGATATAAAGCCATTCAGTGTGAAAACTTATCGTTTGGTTCTTGACGACAATGTGTCTTCAAAGGCGGTTGCTTGCAGGGAGAATATGCGCAGTCTGGAATTGCCTTACAATAAGAATTGTTTCTCGCATAATGATTTCCGTGCTGCGGGTAATTTTGAGGGTGGCAACAGTTATGCTGCAGAACTTCTTCCAGAGGATGGACTTACGGTTGACGGTGTGCGTTTCACATTCGGAGAAATGGATTCGAACAATGGTCTTGCTTGTGGCGGTGATACGATAAAACTGCCTGCCGACGGTGAATATAATAAAGTTTATCTGCTTGCCGCATCGTCTGCCGGAGATCGACAGGCAAAATTCTCTGCCGGTGAGAATGTGTATACTGTAGATGTCCCTTATTATACTGGATTCATCGGACAGTGGGGACATGACGGTCATACGCAGGGATATCTGAAAGATGCAGAAGTTGCATACGTAGGCACACACAGCCATTCGGAGCATGAAGACCGGGCATACGAGTTTACATATATGTTCAAGTATGGTTTTGACATACCTGAAGGTGTTGACGAAATTGTGCTTTCTGAAGACAAGAATGTGGTTGTGTTTGCAGTAACGGCTGTCAAGGAAAATCATTCTGTAGAACCGGCGTGCAATCTGTTCCGTACTAGCAACAGGACGGACGAAGCTGATGGTGTCAGACAGCGTGACAACATTCTGAAGGGAGCGAAGGTTATTTCAGTATCAGGAGAGGTCAATGCAGATGAACGTGCCGTGAATCTCATTGACGGAAATATGGGTACTAAATGGTGCGACACGAATGGAGCACCGAATCATGTCGCTTTCGATATGGGAGATGCTAAAACCTTCAGCGGATGGAAAATTGTGAATGCGGGTTCTGAAACAAACAACTATATCACGCGTACATGCCTTTTGCAGGTCCGCAACAGTTTGACAGAAGAGTGGAAAACGGTTGACATGATAGATGGCAACAAGAGCAATGAGGTTGAACGCGGAATCAAGCCTGTGAGCGCACGTTATGTTAGATTGTTTGTGACCGGACCTACTCAGCTGATAGGTGAAGGAACGGCGCGTATATATGAGCTGGAACTTTACAAATAGGAATATCTGAAAGATTGATGGAGTTTTATTGCTGATAATGGCGGTTGTCTTGTTAAAACCAATCAAGACAACCGCCATTATTGTGGATATGAAAGATATAGTTCATTCCATTCATCAGAATGGCAGTCCGACGGCAAAATGCAGACTAAGATCTTTTGAAAAATCCGGGTTTGTAATCGGGTAGTGTGCACGGCCTTTATATGCAGGATCTATGGCTTTCATTCCGGCATCGAGACGCAGGATGAAGAAATCGAGGTTGAGGCGCAGACCTATTCCGTAGCTTAGAGCAATCTGTTTGTAAAAGTCCTTGAAACGGAATGCTCCTCCAGGCTGATCTTCATATTCGCGTATGGTCCAGATGTTGCCGGCATCGATGAAGAAGGCGCCGTTGAGCTTCCAGAACAGATAGGCACGGTATTCGAGATTTATGTCGAGTTTGATGTCTCCCGACTGGTTGATGAAGTTGATGTTCTTGTCGCCTCCAGAGTATGAACCAGGACCCAGCGAACGGACTGACCATCCGCGGACACTGTTGGCACCTCCGCTGAAGTATCTTTTCTCGAACGGCAGAATGTTGGAGTTTCCGTAAGGGTAGGCTATGCCGAAGCCGATGTGGAAGGCTACGGAATTGTTGCGGTCGATGCGTGTGCTCTTTGTGAAATCGAAATCACCTTTTACATACTGTGCATAGGCTATTCCGCAGAAAGTGTATTGTCCATCTGCATTCTTTTTTCCGTTGACCATATTTGTGAGTCCGTAGAGCACATTTCCTGAGGTTTCAATGTTGGCACGTATGGTAATGGCGTTCTTGCCGTAGGTCGTCGTGTTGGAAGTGCCAAGCGAGTTGTAGGTGAAGGAATATCCCAGTTTGGTAATGAGCAGGTTCTCGTAGTTGTACTTCAATATGGCATTTGTCTTGCCTATGCTGTCGAGATATTCTTCCTTGAATGTCTTGGAAATCCACGGCATGTAGACGTAGTTTACTTCGAGAAGGTCGAACTTGTTCTGCATCTTCTGGTCGCGGCTGTTCCATCTGTATCTCCATGCGGCAGTGAGCACCCTTCTGTTGAATTCAGGTCTGTTCTGCCAGTTGTACTGAAGCGAAATTTCTGATGATGCATTGAGCGAACGTCCGAACGATTTGCTGATGAAAGGGAAAAGGAAGTTTGGAAATGTCAGACGGCCTTCTACACCGAATTCAACGTAGCTGTTGCCGTCGTATCCCTCAAGTCCTGTGATGGCTTCGTATGCTCCGCGGAGCTTGAACATGAGAGTTTCTGAACCTTTAAAAAGATTCTTGTGCTGGAATGTGGCCGACGCAGCAGCTCCGAGGTCGCCGGCAGAGTTGGTGCCTTCGATTTCAAATTTGATAGATTTGGGTTTGCTGTGGTTCAGCACAATCGAACAATCCAGCGTGTCGCTGTTCTCTCTTTCGCGGAAGCGTATATTGGAGAATCGTATTGCCTGCAGTCGGGAGAAGTTGGACATGGTTTTCTGCATGTTTCTCTCGTTGTATACATCTCCAGAACTCATCATTGTGTTTGATGTGAGCAGGCTGGGGCGGAAATGCAGCTTATTCTGGTATATAATACGATTGTTCTCGTATGTTATTGTGTCTAATGGATTGAGGAAGTTTTCGACGTCAGAATAGTAATTTATGTCGCCTATGACATAGCGCTTGTGCATCTGCGGACGTGAATCTTCATCGGCCTTGTAGAGCTTTATGTGCATGGTGAGGTCGACTTTTGTGCTTCCGCTGCATGTGTCGGCTGTGAATGTGATGTATTCTTTGTTGAAATTGTAGTATCCTCTGTCCTTCAGTATTTTTGTTATGCGGTTGCGCTCCTGGTCGAGCCTGTTTACATTGAAGACCATGCCGGGACGTATAAGTGAATTTTCTGTTTCTGTGGTTGCAAGAATTTGGGCAATCTCAGAGTCGTAGATGTCTTTCTTGAGACTTCTGACAGAGTATCTGTCGCCTGGCTTGACACGATATTCTAGCACCATCTTTTTGCCTTTTATACGTTTTATCTGCTGTACGGATGCGTGCATGTAGCCTTCGCTGGAAAGCATGTTTACGATGTTTCTCTTAGATTTTTCCGTGGCGGCGCTGTCGTATATGACTGGAGATTCGCCTAGCTTACGTAAGAGTCGGCAGTTCCATTTGGTTGTGTCAGTTCCTGACAGACAATAGATTTTCAGCGGAACTTTTGCTCCGAACCATTTTGTGTTTGGCGTCTGTACTATATAGTCTCTGAGTGAATAGTTTTTCAGTATTTTCTTATTGTCAGAACTAATCTTTATGTCTTTAAGAAAATATTCGTTATCGGGTACATATCTGCTGACAGAGCATGCACCGGCAAAAATTGCCGCAATGCATGCCATAATGATTCTTACGGCAGATTTGAAACATGATTTTTTTATGTTGACGAATTTCACAGTGTTTCTGTTCCTATTGTGTGTTATACTGCAAATTAGCATGTAAAGATACAGCCTTTTAGATAAACGGTCAATATTTTCACGGCAATAAGGGCGTTTTGTGAAAAAACATTTGTAGCTTTGCTTATATTATTGTAATCTGCATATCGCAAGTTACGATGTCGATATGTGATTTATTCCTATATTTTCAGATAAGATATGTTAAGCAAAAACAGAATAAAATTTATCCATTCGCTGGCCTTGAAAAAGAACCGCACATCTACAGGTCTGTTTGTAGCCGAAGGGCCTAAGCTGGTAGGCGATCTTTTGGGAACTTTCGAATGTGAATATATTGCCGCATCGCGAAGCTGGCTCGACTGTAATGCAAGATTTGTTAGAGACATTAAAGAATGTGATGAGGCAGATGCAGAACAATTGCATAAAGTCAGTTTCTTGGAAACTCCTCAGGATGTTGTGGCTGTTTTCCGTCAGCCTGAATATGATTGCAACCCAGAGGAGTGTGTGAAACGTAATCTGTGTCTTGCACTTGATGATGTTCAGAATCCCGGCAATTTGGGTACTATCATACGACTGGCCGATTGGTTCGGCATAGAGGACGTGTTCTGCTCGTTGAAGACTGCGGATGTTTATAACCCTAAGACCGTGCAGGCTACGATGGGGGCTATGGCCAGAGTTAGGGTGCATTATGTTGATCTTTTCAGCCTGATAGATGCTTTGCCCAAGGATGTGCCGGTGTATGGAACCTTTCTTGATGGTAAATATATTTATGAAACAGAACTCAAGCAGAACGGTTTGATTGTAATGGGAAATGAGGGCAACGGTATATCTGATGGAATTGCGTCGCTGGTGACAGACAGGCTCTATATACCTAATTTCCCTCCTGGACGCAATACAAGCGAATCTCTGAATGTGGCAATCGCTACAGCTGTTGTTTGTTCTGAATTCCGACGTCGTCAGATGCCTTCACATTGAAAATATATAGTTGTATATGAGAAGAGTGGCATCTAGCAAGGTCTTTTTTTCGCGCAATGACGTAAAGACTAATCATGTTCTGGAAGTTTACGATGAGCATCTGATAAATCATTATGCTCTTGATTGTGAACTTGAAATGACTGAATGGTTGGGTGGGGTGATGATTGTAACGCATGTTGAAGATATTGATGCTGAAGGCATACGTACGGTCGATGATTTTTTTGATCGTCTGGAATCGGCTGAAAGCACCAGCGTCAGGCCGGTAGTATGGCACATATCGTGCTTGAACGTGAAAACCATGGAACTTTCTGAAAGATCTAAAATTACACGCGTGGTCAGCCATGAATATTATTGATAAGTGACATCTTAGGTTTAAACAATAGATTTTTAGACACAAAAAAGTGGCAATGTTCGTGATGCACGACAATGCCACTTTTTCTTTAGTATAGGTTTGTGATTATACGTTTATGCCAATAATGTTATCTGCCATTTGCAGGTTGTCTTCTTCGTTGAAAATCTCTGTTCGGCCTTACTTTCTGCGGTGCAGTTCTTATGTTGATTGTCTTTTCTCCTTGATTCTTCTTTCTGAGTTCTTCTGGCGACATATATTTGTCTTTTGAGTCCTCTATAGAATCTTTTGCCAACTTGAACTCAAGTTTAGTGCTGTCTCCGAGAACTTTCGTAGTATCACTTGCTTCTGCTTGTGAGCTGCTGTGCATTCTGTAGAGGCTCATGTTTGTTACAGCTGCAAAGTTGCGCGCATTCTTTTTGCCTGTATAATAGAAGAAGCCTGAAACGCTCTTGATGTCTTCGTCATCGACTGCATTGATTGTAAGTTTCTGTCTTCCACTGTAGTTGAACTGTCTTACTGAACTTATAATCTTATCGTTCTTGTATCTGACAGAAAGGCTTACTGTGAGGTAGCAATCGTGCATATCTGCATTTTCAGAGAACAGATTTATGTCTGTTATCATTACAAAGCTGTCGTGTCTGCGGAAGCTTGTATCAGCATTTATTATGTAGCTTTCTTTGTTGAAAAGAGGATTGTCTCTCAACAATATAATGTTCGAACCGTTCCAGATGTTGGCTGTATCTCCATTTTCACTGACCATCAAGGACATTTCGTTGCTTCCAGTCTGCATCTGCATCTCTTCGCATTCCTCATCCAGTCTGACTTTCAGATTGTCGTATATCTTTTTCAACTCTTCAGTGTTGCGAGTGTACCACACCATTGAGGTATCGAAATCGGCTTTGCTTATTCCGTTGTTCTCGAAAACAGCATCCATGTATTCCTGTTCCATGTATTTCTGGTCTGATTCAAGCCTGGTGACCATTGCTTGGGCAATATAATAGTCGTACAGCACTTTCTCCATTTTGGATCTTGACAGTACATGACTTGGTCTTGAATCGCATCCTGAGATTAAGATTGAAAGCACTGCTGCGATTATCTGGAACAAAAAAATCTTTCTCATTCTTTCAATGGTTTCTGATTGTTGTTAAGTTTATTTGTGGAACTCTTTCTTACCTATTTCGCTGACTTCCTTATGATAGAAAAGTATCAGTGCAATCATTCCGCAACTGATAGAGGCATCAGCAAAATTGAATATAGGACTGAAGAAAATGCAGTGTTCGCCTGCATAAGGCAACCAGCCGTAGTTCGGCATATCCCATTCTATGAGAGGAAAATAGAACATGTCAACCACACGCCCCATCATGAAACTCTCATACCCTTCACCGAATGGAACAAAGTCTGCAACCATAGGGTAGTCGGGCGAGTTGAAGATCAAACCATAGAAGAGACTGTCTATGATGTTGCCTGCCGCGCCGGCAATAACAAGCGAAAGACATACAATGAATCCTGTTGATTGCAGGCCTTGTTTTATCTGCTTGTGCATGTACCATCCCATGAGGCCTACAAAAATTATTCTGAATATTGTAAGAAAACGCTTCTCAAACAGTTCCCAACCGAATGCCATTCCTTTGTTCTCCACAAAGAAGATGTAGAACCAGTCGGTTATTCTGATTCTCTCGCCGAGATACATGTTTGTCTTGACTTCTATCTTTATGATCTGGTCAATAATCAGGACCGCCGCTATTATGATTATGGCAAGCCATCCCTGTTTTTTTTCTAGCTTCATCTACTGTAGTGTCTTGTTTGCATAAACAAACAAGCCGACGAGCGGACAATATTCTGCTGTTTGGACTACATTGATAATTGTCTGTTCGTCGGCTTATCTGAACATTTGTTTCTATATGTTTCCGTTATGCTTTTTCAATCTTGATGTTGGCCTTGAAGTCCTCGAAATCAACTTCAGTACCTTCAACATTGTCGCAAACGTTAAGTTCGTTGGCGAGAACCTGAACGCAAATGTATTCCTTATAACCGTTGATGGCTTCTGAGAGTGCCGGAACATTAGAAATCTCAACCTTGATGCGGTCGGTGATTTCAAGTCCGCTGTCTTTACGTATAGCCTGTATTCTCTTGACGATTTCACGTGCGAAACCTTCGTTCTTGAGTTCGTCCGTGATTTCAATGTCGAGAGCAACGGTGAGAGTTCCTTCATTTGCTACAGTCCATCCTGGTATGTCCTCGCTGATGATGTCAACGTCTGAAGCTTCAACAGTAACTTCCTGTCCGCCTGCAATCAGATTTATAGACTGATTCTTTTCCAGTTCTGCAATCTGTGCCTGCTCCATAGCAGCAACCGCATCGGCAACGGCCTTCATCATCTTTCCGAACTTCTTGCCCATAACTCTGAAGTTGCACTTCACCTTCTTTACGAGCATGCCTTCGCCTTCAACGAACTTCAGTTCCTTAACATTGACTTCGTCCAGGATAAGCTGTTTCATCGATTCGATGCGCTCTTTCTGAACATTGTCTGTGTAAGGTATTGATATGCACTGCAGTGGCTGACGTACGATTATTTTCTCCTTTTTACGGAGCGACAATACCATTGATGTAATCTGCTGAGCAAGTGTCATTCTCTGTTCGAGTTCCTTGTCACAGAGTTCTTCCTTGAATTCTGGGAATCTGGAGAGATGTACAGACTTGACATTGTCTCTTCCTGTTGTATTGATGAGGTCCATGTACAGACGGTCTGCGTAGAACGGAGCTATAGGAGCGATAAGCTTTGCAACTGTTTCCAAACAAGTGTAGAGTGTCTGGTATGCTGAAATCTTATCTTTAGACATGCTGCTTACCCAGAAACGTTTGCGGTTGAGTCGTACGTACCAGTTGCTCATGTTGTCTATTACGAAAGTCTGAATCAGACGTCCAGCCTTTGTAGGCTCGTATTCTTCGAAGCTTTCGTTGACGTTCTTCACGAGTGTGTTGAGTTCAGAAAGAATCCATCTGTCGATTTCCGGACGTTCGTTGATTGGTACGTCTGGTTCACTGTATGTGAATCCGTCGACATTTGCATACATTGTGAAGAATGAGTATGTCTGGAACAGTTTTCCGAAGAAAGTACGGCTTACATCTGCAACTCCAGCTTCATCGAAACGAAGGTCATCCCATGGCTGTGAGTTTGTTATCATGTACCAGCGTACTCCGTCAGAACCGAATTTCTCGATTGCTCCGAACGGATCGACTGCATTTCCAAGTCTCTTGGACATCTTCATTCCGTTCTTGTCGAGTACAAGTCCGTTTGAAATTACAGCCTTGTAAGCTACACTGTCGAACACCATTGTAGATATTGCATGCAGTGTGAAGAACCATCCGCGTGTCTGATCGACGCCTTCTGCGATGAAGTCGGCAGGGTAGACCTTCTTTTCATCGAAAGCCTTCTTGTTTTCGAACGGATAGTGAATCTGTGCGTAAGGCATTGCACCAGAGTCGAACCACACGTCAATAAGGTCGGTTTCTCTCTGAAGAACGTTTCCTGTTGCAGAAACAAGTTTGATATTGTCCACGTAAGGGCGGTGCAAGTCAATCTTGTCGTAGTTTTCCTGACTGTAATCTCCTGGGACGAATCCTTTGTCCTTGAGAGGGTTAGATTCCATTACGCCAGCAGCAACAGCTTTTTCTATTTCGTTGTACAGCTCTTCCACGCTGCCTATGCAGATTTCTTCTCTTGTTTCCTTGTTTCTCCATATTGGAAGCGGTGTTCCCCAGTAGCGGCTTCGGCTGAGGTTCCAGTCGTTGAGGTTTTCAAGCCACTTTCCGAAACGTCCAGTTCCAGTTGATTCCGGTTTCCAGTTGATGGTCTTGTTGAGTTCCACCATTCTGTCCTTGCAAGCTGTAGAACGAATGAACCAGCTGTCCAATGGATAATAGAGCACAGGCTTGTCTGTACGCCAGCAATGAGGATAGTTGTGCACATGCTTCTCTATCTTGTATGCTTCACCGGCCATCTTCATCTCCATGCAGATTACGATGTTCAGATCTTCAGCCTTTTGTGCTTCCTTCTCATCGTATTTTCCATCCTTGTTGAACTTAGGATCGTATGCGTTCTTTACGTAATCGCCTTCGTGCTTCTTGTAAGCTTCTACATTGACGCATGACTTTACGAAATTGTCATCGCAGTCGCTCAGCAAGTAATATTTTCCTGAAAGGTCAACCATTGGTCTGGTCTCACCGCTCTTGTTTATCATGAACAATGACGGTATCTCAGATGCTTTGGCAACTTTTGCGTCGTCTGCACCGAATGTAGGTGCAATATGTACGATACCAGTACCATCCTCTGTGGTCACATAGTCTCCAGGTATTACTCTGAATGCCTTGCTTTCAAGTGAGGCAAAAGTGTCGTGTCCGCAAGTGAAGCACTTGTCAGTATTCTCTTCTGCAAATTTCTTTACGAATGCGGCAGCATTGTCGTCCACTTTCTCGAGCGGTTTTACCCAAGGCATGAGCTGTTCGTAGTGCATGCCCACGAGGTCTGTACCTACATATTCGCCTACAATCTTGTAAGGTATAACTTTTTCGCCGTGCTTGTATGCATCAAGCGGCATGTTTTCGCCTTCCGGATTGAGGTAAGCCGATAGTCTCGACTTTGCCATAACAGCAGTGATAGGGCTGTCGTTGTACGGGTTGTAAGTCTGTACAGCCACATAGTCAATCTTCGGACCAACGCAGAGAGCTGTATTTGAAGGAAGTGTCCATGGGGTAGTGGTCCATGCCAGGAAGCAAGGAGTTCCCCACTGAGCCATTTCCGGTTTTGGATCAATAATCTTGAATTGTGCTGTTACCGTAGTGTCCTTGACATCTCGGTAGCATCCAGGCTGGTTGAGCTCATGGCTGCTGAGTCCTGTTCCTGCTGCAGGAGAGTACGGCTGTATGGTGTAGCCCTTGTAGAGGAGATTCTTCTTGTAGAGTTCCTTGAGCAGATACCAGAGTGTTTCTATATATTTGTTGTCGTATGTGATGTACGGATGCTCAAGGTCGACCCAATATCCCATCTTGTGGCTGAGGTCAGTCCACTCAGATGTGTACATCATCACGTTCTTGCGGCATCTTTGGTTGTAGTCCTCGATAGAAATAGTTTTGCCGATGTCCTCTTTTGTTATGCCGAGTTCTTTTTCCACACCAAGTTCAACAGGAAGTCCGTGTGTGTCCCATCCGGCCTTTCTGTTTACCTGAAAACCTTTCATAGTCTTGAAACGGCAGAAAACATCCTTGATTGAGCGTGCCATTACATGGTGTATGCCCGGATGTCCGTTTGCCGATGGCGGTCCTTCGAAGAATATAAATGATGGACAGCCTTCTCTTTCTGTGATGCTCTTGTGGAATACATCTTCGTTATCCCACTCTTTCAGTACTTCCTTGTTTACTTCAGACAAGTTGAATTTAGTACGTTCTGCAAATTTTTTTGCCATCTTTATTTTGTTTTATCTTATTTTCTGTCTACGGCCTTCCTTATTTTCATGACAAATACAGGTCTGCATATTGTGCAGGCCTGTACTTTTGTTTTGTCTGTTCCGGCCTTTGTGCTTATACAAGTTTTATGTTGTCGATGCACTGTTCCTTGCCGCAGTAGTGGCATTTCAGTATGCCGTGTTCTTTGTCTACTACATTGAATACAGTCTTCATAGGCTCGTTGTTTGTGATGCAGACAGGGTTTGCGCATTTCACAACGTTTGTAAGTGAATCTGGAAGCTTGATTTCCTTCTTCTCTACAACCTCGTAATCCTTTATTATGTTGAGCCTTACGTTTGGACATACAACAGAAAGTCTGCTGATTTCCTCATCTGTGAAGAATCGGCCCGAAACCTTTATAAGTCCTTTCTTCCCGATTTTTTTGCTGGTGAAGTTGTTTCCTATGGTTACGGATTCTTCGCACTTGTCCAGATGCAGAAGTGATACGACCGTAAATAATTTTTCTGTTGGTATATGGTCAATCACAGTACCGTTCTCAAGTGCTGTGACCTGCAGATCTTTTCTCTTCTCTTTCATCTTGATATTCAGTTTTGAGTTTAGAAAATTTATTTATATTAAACAGATACACAGAATGTTGAGTGCTCTGACTTGAATTGTTACTCAATGATTGTCTTGTCGTTTTTGATATCATCGAGCGTAATTCCAAGCACATCGCAGATGAGTGCCTGTCTTGCATACAGACCGTTGCGTGCCTGTTCGAAATAGTATGCATGTTTTGATTCGTCCACATCATATTCTATTTCGTTTACGCGTGGCAGCGGGTGAAGAATCTTCATGTTGTCACGGCATTTTGTAAGCATGTCTGCGCGGAGAATGTAAGCGTCTTTCACGCGCTCATACTCCATGAGATCAGTAAATCTTTCGCGCTGCACACGTGTCATGTACAAAATGTCGGCATCAGCAATGGTGTCCTCTGTGAAGTCGTTCTGTTCAATATATTTTATATTGTTAATCTTGCAGTATATCTTGTATTCCTCCGGCATTTCCAATTCTTTAGGAGCTATGAAATGGAATGTAGGATTGTACTTTCTCATAGACATCAGCAATGAATGCACTGTTCTTCCGTATTTGAGGTCTCCAACCATGTATATGTTCAGGTTTTCGAGTGTGCCCTGAGTCTTGTAGATAGAATACAGGTCAAGCATTGTCTGCGAAGGGTGGAGGTTCGATCCGTCTCCAGCGTTGATAATAGGGATGTCTGTCACTTCGCTGGCATATTGTGCGGCGCCTTCCAGCTTGTGTCTCATGACAATGACGTCGGCATAATTGCTGACCATTTTGATGGTATCTTTCAGCGTTTCTCCTTTTGATGAACTGGTAGCCTTCGGATCGGAGAATCCTATTACTCTTGCTCCGAGTCTGTTTGCCGCAGTCTCAAAGCTGAGTCGTGTTCTTGTAGACGGCTCGAAAAAGAGTGTTGCAACTACTTTGCCTTCCAGAGTTTTTCTGTTTGGTCTTTTCTCGAATTCAGCGGCCATGTCCAGGAGATATTGGATCTTTTCTCTTGAATAGTCTGCTATTGATACAATGCTTCTGTTTCCCATATTTTGGCTCAAATAATGTGGTTGTTTATTTGAAATGCAAATATACAGATTTCTCAAAAAAATATGAAACATTTAGCTCGATTGCTTTCTGTTTCTATTCGCATCTTCAAAGTCTAGCGTATGTACCTTTGTTTTTGATATGTTCAGGTGCTTAATGTCGGTATTAAGGTAAATCTATAAAAAAAGCCATGCCGGATTGTGTCCGACATGGCATCTTTTTTATCCTTCAGTATTTTTCTGATGGATTTTCCATTAAGCTTCAGCTGGTGCTTCTTCAGCAGCTTCTTCTGTCTGAGCTGCTTCAGCCTTTGCTGCTTCTGCAGCGGCCTTCTTTTCAGCAACCTTCTTTGCTATTTCTTCATTTGTCTTCTTTTCAGAAGCTATACGTGCTTCGTAAGCAGCCTTCTTGTCTGAAGCCAATTTCTCAGAAACAGCGTTGAGCTTGTTCTGCTTTTCAGTCTTCCAAGCATTGAACTTAGCTTCTGCAGTAGCTTCGTCGAAAGCGCCTTTTTTTACACCTCCAAGAAGGTGCTTCTTCATGTATACGCCTTCAGATGAAAGAATGTTGCGTGCTGTGTCTGTAGGCTGTGCTCCTGCCAATACCCAGTGAAGTGCACGTTCAAAGTTCAAATCAATTGTTGAAGGATTTGTGTTCGGATTGTAAGTACCGATTTTTTCAATAAAGCGACCATCACGTGGTGCTCTTACGTCTGCTATCACGATCGAATAGAAAGCGTAGTTCTTACGTCCGTGACGCTGCAATCTGATTTTAGTTGCCATTTTGTTTTGGTAAATTAAAGTTTATGATTTGAATATGTCGCCATCTCGTGACGACGGCTGCAAAATTACGTAATTTGCATTAAATGACAAAGTTTTGTTGCGTGTTTTTTATCTTCAATATTGCTGTGAAACAGACTTTTGGACGCCTGTTGGATTTATTTGTTGTTTTTTTCTTATTTTTGCATAGTATTGTGATTGTTTATTGTGCTTTTAAACTTTTACAACCTTTACTGACCTGCTAAACCTAAAAAACAGTTTGCAATGAAAAGAATATTCATATTTGATAGAGCGGTTGCATTGATAGTCCTATTTTCGTGTTTTTTGTCTGCTGTAGCCGTAGACGGCTATAAAGTTAGTGGACGAGTTGTCGACAAGATTTCGCGCACTCCGGTTGTCTATGCCTTGGTTTCTGTAGTAGGAAGCAATGAAAGCAAAGCTTTTACCGATACTCTTGGAATGTTTGTAATAGAGAATGTTACACCAGGTGTGAAGCGCTTTTCAGTAGAATGTATGGGCTATAAGTCATTGGTGTCTTCGGAATATATAGTTTCTGCCAATCTTCCCTTCATAGAATTGGAAATAGAGGAAGACCCTTCTACCATAAGCGATATCACTGTGACGGCTTCATCGCTCAGACGTGATCGCGAAAGTCCGGTCAGCATGCAGATTATCGGTATAGGCGATATAGAGAAAAGTCCTGGAGGCAACAGAGATATTTCCAGAATTGTCCGCAACAGTCCTGGTGTGGCTTTTTCTCCTGTCGGTTACCGCAACGACTTGATTGTACGAGGAGGCGGTCCGTCGGAAAACCGATTTTTCATGGACGGAATAGAGATTCCGAACATAAATCATTTTGCCACGCAGGGAGCTTCAGGAGGTCCGGTAAGCATACTCAAAGCCGATCTTGTCCGTGAGGTGCAGTTCTATACCGGTGTTTTCCCTGTAGATAAGGCAGGAGCTCTCAGTTCGGCCATGGACATCAGGCTTCGTGAAGGCAATCCCGACGGTTATGGCTTCAAGGCTACACTGGGAGCTTCTGAGGTTTCGTTGAGCGGCGACGGGCACATTGGTAAGAATACTACATACCTTTTTTCATTGCGCCAGTCTTATCTGCAGTTATTGTTCAAAATGCTCGGGTTGCCTTTTCTTCCTAACTTCATAGACGGACAGTTCAAGGTCAAGACACGCATAGACAAGTCCAACGAGGTTGAATTTCTCGGATTGGCAGGCATCGATGATATGAAGCTGAATACAGACGAAAAAGGTGAAGATGCGGAATACCTGCTCAGCTACCTGCCTCGCATAACACAGCAGACATTCACTGTTGGAACTGTTTACCGTCACTATTCAGAACATGGAGTACAGACTTTGTCACTTGGCTACAACTATCTCGGGAACCAGAACAAGAAATACTTCAACAATGATAAGTCCGATCCGGCCAACCTTACTTTGGATTTAAGTTCGCGTGAACAGAAACTCACGTTGAGAGCAGAGAACAAATCATACGGTGAACGTTGGCGTCTTACCGAGGGCGTGGAAATGTTCTATTCCGATTATTATAACAGAACGCGTCAGAAGATTTACAATACAGATCCATCGCTGAACGATTATAGGACAAATCTAGGACTTTTTGGTGCGGCGCTTTATGCTTCAGCTCAGTACACATCGTCCGACGAACGTTTCAGGGCTACTTTAGGTTTGCGTACCGACGGTTCCGGGTATAGTTCGTCTTTATCGCGCTTTTGGGAAAACATATCGCCAAATCTTTCTCTTTCATATATGTTTGTTCCGGAGTGGTCTGTCAATGCCGGTGCCGGAATATATCATCAGTTGCCGGCTCTTACTTCGCTGGGGTATAAAGATAATTCTGGAAGATATGTCAATAAAGGATTGCGCTATCAGCAGGTTGCAAATGTCAGTTTGGGAGTGTCGTGGAATCATGATGAACGTATAATGGCTACAGCAGAGGCTTTCTTCAAGAGCTATTCTCGTATGCCTTTATCGCTCACCGACAGCATTCCGCTTGCGTGCAAGGGCAACGATTATGGTGTTGTCGGCAATGAGGCCCTTGCGCCCGATGCTTCAGGTTTGGCATACGGAGTCGAAGCTTCTTTGAGGTGGCAGATACCAGACCGTTTGACGCTGATATCAACTTTTACGTTTTATAGGAGCAAATTCAGAAACGGTCCTGATGAAAAATATTTCTCTTCTGCATGGGACAACAGATTCATAGGAAACATCTGCGGTACGTACGATTTTCCACACAATTGGAGCTTGGGTGCCAGATTGAGCGTCATAGGAGGTGCACCATACACGCCTTACGATGTCGACAAGTCGTCGCTTGTAGAAGCCTGGGATGCTCAAGGAAGACCGTACTACGATTATTCCCGTTACAATGAAGGCCGTCTCGATGCTTTCTGTCAGCTTGATTTGCGCGTCGACAAAAATTATTATTTCAAAGGGTGGTCTTTAGGCTTGTATGTTGATATACAGAATGTCACAGCAAGCGTACTTCATCAGCCGGATGTGCTTATGAGCACCGGCGTAATTGAAAATCCGTCGGCACCGCTTTCCGAACAGAGATATAAAATGAAATACATTTCGCAGGACAGCGGTACGCTGCTTCCTTCGATAGGTGTGACAGTACAGTTCTGAAATGTTTCGTGCATTTCAGAACTTCTTTTTCAGCTTTGTCTGTTCTTGCTGATAAGATAGTTGTAGTATTCCTCAGGCTTTATGCCCTTGAACATGTCGCCGAATATGCCCTTTAGAATATTCGGGCAGTTTTCGCAGGCTTCCTTCAGATACATGAGGAATTTTTCAGTGTTGTCCATTTTTATCATGCATAATGCCAGATATGCATACGCTTCATCGCATCTGGGTTCGAATTCCCTGTAGAGCAGAAGGTTGTTGAGCAACGCTGATGCTTCATCATACAATTCGCGCGCCATGAGCCGTGATGCCGCTGTTATGATGCATTTGGTGAATTTTCCAGAAATGCCGAAAGCCTTCATGCATACGCGTATCGCTTCGTCGGCACTGTCGCTTACGGTTGTAATTTCGCATTTGAGCTGCATGAACGATTCTTCGCTGTCTATGATGGAGCAAGCCTCGTCAATCTCTTTCACGGCGCCTGCCGTTTCTCCTTTAAGAAGCAGTGCGTTGGCTTTCTCATAGCATGCCCAAGCATACAGTTCCCTGTCCACTATGGTGCTGTCGTATGTCTCCTTGGCACTTTCCATTATGTCAACGGCTTCATCGTATTTGCCGCATTCAACCAGACATATACCCATGTTGAGCAGGTGGCTTTTGTCTTTTGTTATGTCGGTATACTTCTTGAAATATCTGTATGCCTCTTCATAATTGGTTTTGACAAACATGCACTGGGCTTTTGTCAGCAGTGCCATTGAGTCTTCCGGATCGATTGCAAGTGCAAATTCAGATGCTTCTTCCGCCTCGTCGGTCTTGTCTGTGAAAAGCAATGCTGTGGACAACGTGCTCCATCCACCTTTTATATATGGATTTGTGTCGAGTATCTTGGTGTACAGAGAAGCAAGTGTGCCGTACAGGCTGGCTTCCTTGCAGATGTCCACAAGTTCCATGTCGTTCGAGTCGCCGTTAAGCGGAGAATTTTTTTCAATATATTCCTCTATCCATCTTTCTGTTACCTTGATGCTTCCTGAAATTTCGTATATGGAGTTTATGACTCTTGCATACGCATCTTTCATGTCGTCCTTGTTTCCTTTCGATTCCGATTCTTCGATTTCAAGCCACTGCCTGAACAGGTCTTCCGCCTTTTGCATATTAGGCGGCATTTCTGTCAGTGCCAGCTGTCCGTTGATGAACAGCAAGTCCTGCTCTCCGCAACCAGCCTGTTCTTCTGCAATCTTTCGAGCTGTGTCGTAGTCGCCCTTGAATATGGCTATTCCGGCCTTGCTTATGTTGAGCAGCGGATCCCCGCGATGCATGGACAGTCCTCTTTCGATGGCTTTTTCTGATGCTTTCATGTCCTGTATGCTCATGTAATAGTCCGATATATCGAGAAAATCATCTACATCCATATAAAGAGGAATGTTCTGTTTTTCCGACATCTCGTAGCTGGCCAGTGTGTCGCGGAACTCTGGTGAATTGAAGAAATCCTTGTCGTCTTCGGTCATCTTGTCAATAGTATCTTGGATAGTTGGGTCGTTTGTATATAATCATAAAAAGGAGATAAGTCTGCATTTAATGCCGTTTTGAGGCGCAAGGTGCAGACTTAGCTCCTTATTTTCATTGTCCTTCAGTAGGGTTAAGTGTCATTTCTTTGCTTTGGCCCAATTGTCTCTCAGTCCTACTGTACGGTTGAAGATCATGTGATCAGACGTAGAGTCCTTGTCTGGAGTGAAGTAGCCCAGACGCTGGAACTGGAGATAGTCGAGCGGCTTGAACTCTGTGAGGTATTTTTCCACGTAGCATCCCGTCTTCACTTCGAGCGAGTTCGGGTTGAGCAAATCTCTGAAGTCGCGTTCGTCGGCCGAAGGATTCTCCACCATGAAGAGGCGGTCGTAGAGTCTTACTTCTGCCGGGAGGCAGTGGTTGCGGCTCAGCCAGTGGAGCGTAGCCTTCACCTTGCGGTTTGCGTCAGGCATTCCGCTCTTTGTGTTGGCATCGTATTCGCAGAATATTTCTTCCACATTGCCTTCAGCATCTTTCTTTATGCCTGTACACTTTATGATGTATGCGTTCTTCAGTCTCACTTCTCTTCCTACGCTGAGACGGTAGAAATTCTTAGGAGCATCTTCCATGAAGTCTTCGCGTTCGATCCACAGCTCGCGGCTGAACTCGATGTTGTGTTTCTTGCTCTGCGGATCCTCCGGATTGTCAATAGCCTCCATCTCTTCAACCTGTCCTTCAGGGTAGTTGGTGATAGTCAGCTTGACAGGGTTGAGCACGGCGCTTACACGTGTAGCTCTTGCGTTGAGGTCTTCTCTTACTGCAGCCTCGAGGAGTGCGAAGTCGTTGAGAGCTTCGTATTTTGTATATCCGATCATGTTGATGAACTTGCGGATAGATTCAGGGCTGTAGCCACGGCGTCTGAAACCGCAGATTGTCGGCATTCGTGGATCGTCCCAACCAGAAACGAGACCTTCTTTGACGAGTGCAAGAAGCTTGCGCTTGCTCATCACTGTATATGTGAGGTTGAGTCGGTTGAACTCGATCTGACGCGGACGGTTGTCATTGAGATCCTTGCCCTCCTTGAGCTCGTCGATGAAGTAGTTGTAGAGCGGGCGGTGAACCTCGAACTCAAGAGTACAGATAGAGTGGGTTACACCTTCGAAATAGTCGCTCTGTCCGTGGGCAAAGTCGTACATAGGGTAGGCGTTCCACTTTGTACCTGTGCGGTGGTGGGGAGTCTTTATGATTCGGTAGATGATAGGGTCGCGGAAATGCATGTTCGGGCTTGTCATGTCGATTTTGGCTCTGAGCACCATCGATCCTTCCTCGAATTCGCCCTTGTTCATTCTTTCGAACAAATCCAGGCTCTCTTCAACCGGTCTGTTTCTGTACGGACTCTCCGTACCAGGCTGCTGAGGTGTTCCTCTCTGCTGTTCTATGATCTCTTTAGGCTGTTCGTCTATATAAGCTTTGCCTTCCTTTATGAGACGTACGGCAAAGTCCCAAAGCTGCTGGAAATAGTCGGAAGCATAGTATATGTTGCCCCATTTGAATCCGAGCCACTGAATGTCTTCCTTGATGGCGTCTACATATTCAACGTCCTCTTTTGAAGGGTTTGTGTCGTCGAATCTGAGGTTGCACACACCGCCATGAGCTGCGGCGATGCCGAAGTCAATGCATATTGCCTTGGCATGTCCTATGTGCAGGTAGCCGTTTGGTTCCGGCGGAAAACGTGTCTGTATTCTGCCTCCGTTCTTACCCTCTTGTAGATCTTTCATCACTGCATCTTCTACGAAGTTGAGCGATTTCTTTTCTGTCTTTTCGTTTTTGGCTTCTTCAGTCATTTTCCGGTATTTTATTTGTTTGAATTTCTTTTTTTTGCTTTTGCTGTATCTGCTATTGACGCAGCATATATATATTATAAGGTATAATTTGCCTTAAATAACTTTTGCAAAAATACTAAAGTTTTTTGTATGTTATTGCAGGGGTATGTATTTATTGGGGCTTTATGCCCATACTTTTTGTTGTTTTTGATGTGTTTCGCTAAAGAATTCAAATGCCTCCGGGCGCTCACGCTGTAATTTTCTAGCGCTCGGAACGGACGCCGCGAGCGCCCGCAATTAGAATACTGCTTGGATCAGTTTAAAACTGCACTATTAATTTACAGGTTAGATTTGTTGCAAACAAGGCTGATTATTGTATGGATTGGAATTTTTTTTACAGCTTTTATCACGATTTCATGCAAAAAAACTCTCATTTATGTTATTTGACATATAAAAAGGCTTTTTTTATATCAGAAAAAGCCTCACCTTTGTAACCGTTATCCTGAAAACAATCTTTTTACCTTAAAAAAACTAATACCTATTGAACATACTGAAAACGCGTCTTTGTGATAAAGACGCGTTTTTTTAATTTTTACCGGTAAGTTTCTTTTTTATGTTTCTGTTGAACTTTTGTATCTGCTGGTTACGTTTCTGTATCATTACCTCTGACTTCATGTACATGTCGTTGAAATGTTCAACAATCATGTTCTGAAGATTTCCTGCTACATCTTTCCAGCCTTCGCTGTCGCTGCATACACACTTGAGCGCATTCGGCACAATCTCGACGCAGATATCCTTGTCGGTCATTATCGGATCGCCGTCGTAGTGTATTACACCTGGTTTCTCGCGGTGAACCATGAGTTTTCGGCATCTGAAGCTCTTTATTCGGCTGTTCTGGTCGATGGTTCCGTTGAATAGCTGTATGGCTATCGTTGGGGCATCGATAACTGTGAATGGTTCAATGATGGTCACGTCCATAAGGCCGTCGCTGACTGAAGCCTTAGGCGCAATGTAGGCGTTGTTGCCGTATTGCGATGCATTGGCACATGATATGAGAAATGCTTTGTGTACTCTGTGCTCCTCTTTGTCGTCAATTAACTCGATGTCGTATGTCTCGGGATTGTAGTTGAGTCCGCTGCGCAGAATGTTTTCAATATATGTCATAGGACCTCGGCGTCCTGCCTGGGCGAACTTCATGGATATGAAGGCGTCGAACCCCATTCCGCATGTGCAGAAAAAAGGAATGTTGTTGACCTTTCCATAATCCATCGTGCGTATGTTCATTCTGTTGAGCATGGCTATGGCGCGTGAAGACTCCATAGGTATGTGCAGATGGCGGGCTAGGCCGTTGCCCGAACCGCAAGGTATTATGGCCAGTGCAGTGTCGGTGTTGACAAGAGCCTTGGCCGTTTCGTTCACTGTGCCGTCGCCTCCGACAGCGCAGACCACCGAAACGTTGTCGGCGGCGGCCTTGGCCGCTATTTCAGTTGCGTGGCCCTGGTATTCAGTCTTGCAGATATCGAATGATGTGTATATGTTCTTGTCAAGAAGCCTGTTGATCTGATCAACGATGTGCTCTTTTCCGGTTGTTCCTGATTTTGGGTTTATAATGAATACAGCTTTTTTGTTCTCGTTCATAAAGATATATACTGCAGATTAATATACATGTGATACGTTACAAAGTTACTATTTTTACATGTCGTCTTGAAATATTGTACTATCAGTTTTTGTCTGTGGAGCATATTTTTTGAATAATTTGAACAAAAACAATTTTTTTATATTAACTTTGCAGCCTGCCTTGATGTATGGGCAGGTAATAAAAAATTAGATTAAACATTAATATTGTGAGATAGCTTTCGGGTTTCGTGTAAGCTTGTGTCAAACAGGATTCAGGCTCGCCCGAAAGTGTGCACAAAAAAATGACTATGGGTTTATTACAAGAGAAATTAAGTAAGTATAGAGAACCTCAGAAATACATGGCTATGGGGGTTTATCCTTACTTTAGGGAAATTGACAGTCATCAGGACACAGTGGTGACAATGAGTGGCAAGAAGGTGCTTATGTTCGGTTCAAACTCATACATGGGTTTGACTTACGACAAGCGTATCGTTGAGGCGGCGATCAATGCCACCAAGAAGTATGGCACCGGATGTGCAGGTTCGAGATTCCTCAATGGTACACTCGACCTCCATATACAGCTCGAGCATGAGCTTGCAGAGTTCGTCGGAAAGGACGAGGCTCTGGTGTATTCAACAGGATTTACTGTAAACGAAGGTGTTGTTTCTTGTCTTACAGGAAGAAACGACTACATCCTTGGAGATGACAGAGACCATGCTTCTATTGTTGACGGACGTCGTCTTTCATATTCGACTTTCCTTCACTACAAGCACAATGACATGGCCGACCTTGAGCGCGAGCTCAAGAGATGCCGTCCTGAAGCCATCAAGCTTATTGTTACTGACGGACTTTTCTCTATGGAAGGTGACCTTGCGAAACTTCCTGAAATCGTAGAGCTCAAGAAGAAGTACAATGCTTCTATTCTTGTTGACGAAGCTCACGGTATCGGTGTCTTCGGACGCAACGGACGCGGTACTTGCGACCACTTCGGTGTTACAGACGATGTTGACCTCATCATGGGTACATTCAGTAAGTCGCTCGCATCTATCGGAGGTTTCATCGCTTCTGACAAAGATACAATCAACTGGTTGAGACACAACTCAAGAACATACATATTCAGTGCCAGCAACACTCCTGCAGCTACAGCTGCTGCAATGGAGGCTCTGCACATCATACAGCAGGAGCCTGAGCGTCAGGAAAACCTCTGGAAGGTTACAAACTATGCTCTTAAGCTCTTCAAGGAAGCTGGATTTGAGATCGGTGATACAGAAAGCCCTATCATTCCGCTTTATGTTCATGATGTTGCAAAGACATTCGAAGTTACTAAGCTTGCATTTGACAACGGAATTTTCATCAACCCTGTAATTCCGCCAGCATGTGCTCCTCAGGATACACTCGTACGTGTTGCTCTCATGGCTACACATACATTCGAGCAGGTTGAGACATGTGTGGAAGTTCTCTCAAAGTGCTTCAAGCAGCTTGGAATACTTAAATAATCAAGAACCTTTAGTTTGATAGATTATATCGCATCCGGACAAGATTGAAAAATTTTGTTCGGATGTTTTTTTTGTGTTTAAGCGGTTTGCTGCATTTCAGCAGAAAAGTTGCCCGTAATAAGATGAGTTTGGATTGATGTTGTGAGGCCAAATGGGTGACAATACTCAACTTTAGAGAGTATGAATTTTAAATCTGAACATCATAAAATACTGAAAAGGTCGTATCATTACCCAATTTAGGAGATTGATACGACCTTTTTAGTATAGTGTTTACATATCAATAGCTTTTCTGATAGGACACTTTTTCAGTTTTGAGATAAGCTTATGATATTTTTTATACACAGCTGTAGGAAAACGTGAATCCTTGTCACTGTAAACGTTTTTCAGGATAAATGTCATTCCACCATTCTGGAGAATCCTGAAGCCATTTGGCAAACCATGCCATAATGCTGTTGTGCCATAAGGTGCGTTTTGTGTAGTCTGCCACAAAATGGTCCTCTCCGTCAACCTGAATAAACTCTACGGGTTTGCCCAAAATTTTCAGAGCGTTGTAGAGCTGTATGCTTTCTCCAACAGGAACATTTGTGTCGGCTGTGCCATGCAGCAGTAGAAGAGGGGTATTGATTTTGTCAGCATTGAACAATGAACCTTGTTCTGTGAAAAGTTCTGGATTGCTCCACGGATAACTTTGTGCGGCCGCTACTGCATTGTAGCCTACACCCCAATAACCTTCGCCCCAATAGCTTGTGACATTGCTGATGCCGGCATGAGACACTGCGGCTGCGAACAAGTCTGTTCTGGTTTGAAGATATTGGGTCATAAAACCTCCGTATGAAGCTCCAATACATCCTATCTTGTTTTCATTGACAAATGGATGCTCCTTGCAGAACTGGCGAGTTCCTTCAATAATGTCGTCTGCTGTACGCTTTCCCCAGGCGTTTACGTGGCGTGCGGAGAATTCCTGACCGTAACCGATGGTTCCGCTTGGGTTTACTACATAAACAACATAATTGCGTGAAGCGAACAGTTGAGCTGCGTATGGCGTGTCGAGCGAACGTGTTGTAGGCGTAGTTCCTCCGTAATAGTATACAATTAGAGGGTAGTTTTTAGTTTCATCAAATTCTGGCGGCAGACAATAATATCCTTCTATCGTTGTTCCGTCGGAGGCTGTGAAGTTCCAGGGCTTTATTTCACCCATTTCGATTTCTGCTATTGATTCAGAATATGGGTCTGCTATCAATGTTGTCCTTTCTTTCTTCATGTCAAACATATAGCCGGCTGAACTGCTGCTTGCAGTGACACTTGTATATGCCGCATAAGGTGCATTGTAAGCCAATGAAAAGCTGCGGACGCAATCTCCCTCCAATGGAAGTTTTTCGTAACGGCCATTTTTCGGGTCGTATCTGTATATAGGTTCTTTGTCACCGTCGCTTGTCTTGAAGTAAATGCAATTGTCGTAGCGGTTCCATTGCAGAAATGAAACAGTCGGTGCAAAGTCTTTGGTAATTGGATTTATCTTCTTTGTCGCACAGTCCAGTATGAAAGCCTGTGTGTCGTAATTGTTGGCAATGGGATGTGAACCGCAGTTTTTGCCGATTCCGTCAAAAGCCTCAGGTCCGCCGGTAATAATAACCTTGTCTGCTTCTGGTGAGAAAGATGCTCCTCCCATAAAAGCATCGCTTACAATAAGTGTATCTATGCGCCTTGTCTGCAAATCCATACGGTAAAGGGAAGATTTGCTGAATGGCCATTTGTCGGGTGTAGATTCGCTCATTCCGTAGAGCATGTATCTTCCGTCATCACTTATGTCGTGCAGTATGGATGAGCGGAGTCCGTAAGTAAGGCGTTCTCTCAATCCTGTGCCGATGTCGTATCGGGATATAAACCATCTGTTACGCGTGTTCGGCACTCTGTCTGATGGACTTAACAGACGGTGAACCGGTTTTTTGTCTCCTTCGATTGTTTCGTGTAGTGAGAAGAATAGTGATTTCTCATCTGGCGACCATCTGAAGCTTTCTTCTGGAACATTGTCGGCTATAACTTCCTCCTGTAGCGTTTTAGGATCGATTGTTATGATTTTAACTCCATTGTCGGATGTGGCTGTATAGTAAAGTTGAGACGTCTTTGGTGTCCAATTCAGATTTTTTGAGCCTTGTGTAAATGTTGCAAGCTTTTTGCCGCTTTTAACTTCAGATAGTATGGTGTATGTATTGCTTCTTTTCAGATCATATTTGTCTGTGTACTGTGTAAGGAGGTATTTCCCGTCGGGAGATATGCTTACTCTGGATACGCGGTTGCCGAATACCGTATTAGGTAAAAGGAATCGTCCTTTTATGTCCGGCCCGCATGATATAGACACAGTTGAATCGGACTTGGCATCCCATTCTGCTGACATTGCAACTTCTGTAGTATCTTGCGGTTCCAGCAGAATTTTAATTGCAACATTGTATGTAACTCCGGGTTCCATGCGTAATGCCGTGGTACATTCCTGCGCCTTGGCAATGGAGTCCTCTCTGCTTTGTTTGTCGGCACAGCGGGTTCCGTCAATGTAAACCTCCATTCTGTTTGGAGTCTTGAACTTTAGGTCTGCATTGACAAATCGGTCGGTGCGGATTCTCGTATGCAGTACGCAGATGCTGTACTCTTTGTTCTGAGAAACCGGTATAGTAAACAAGCCTGTTGTATCGGCCATCAGTTCTGTAGAATTCTTGTCGGCTGTGTTTTCTAATGAAACCATCGATTCAAGCAGAATTTTTTCCAGCTGATGTTTCTGGCCTCTTACGTCTATGGAGTCGGTAAATAACGGTTTGTGCACCTCAATGGGGTGGTGCATTCTCAATTTTGTAAGATTGTCGGCTCCTGCCATGCCGGCTATTCCGCAAAGGATGGCAGTAATAAGTAAGTTTTTTCTATTCGTCATTTTGTATTGGTGAGTTTTGATTTTATTTCAGATAATCTTTTTCAGTATTCATTTTTTCAAAATCTTATATCAAGAAATTGTCCTGAAAGGGAGTGAATCTAGCTGCTGTGTGATAGATTGTATATAAGTGTGTTATGTGTGTATGTCGATGATGCTTATGATAGGATAAGGAAATGGAAATCTTTCGTAAAAGACTGTATTATTGTATAATGCAAATAGATTCATAGTATAAATAGGTTTGGGAAATATTTATGCAGATCATATTCCTGATACAAAGATATGGAAACTCACTTGAACTCTTTGTTTTTTAATAGAATAATGTTGCCTGATTCTGCAATTAAATATAAAAGCTTTGCTGGTTTTGTTTTTTGTGGCATGTTGGATATCCCCAGTTTGTATTTAAAACAATCAGTGCTGAGCCATTTACCTTGTTTTATTGGTATTTCACAAGATTTTCTATACCTTTGCATATTAGCAAACATTTATAACATATATATATTATGTACAGAACTCAAACTTGCGGTGAGCTGCGCATTTCGGATGCCGGCAAGACCGTCACTTTGGCCGGATGGGTCCAGAGGGTACGCAAAATGGGAGGTATGACATTCGTCGACCTTCGCGACCGCTATGGCATCACTCAGCTCGTGTTCAACGAGGAGCAGAATGCCGAACTGTGCGAAAGAGCAAACAAGCTCGGACGTGAATATGTGATTCAGGTAAGCGGTACTGTGAACGAACGCTACAGCAAGAATGCAAATATTCCTACTGGCGACATTGAAATCATCGTGGACAAGCTGACGGTGCTCAATGCATCGGAAGTACCTCCGTTTACAATTGAGGACAACAGCGACGGTGGCGACGACATCAGAATGAAGTACAGATATCTCGATTTGAGACGTTCGTGCGTAAGAAAGAATCTTGAGCTTCGCCACGAGATGTGCATTGCTGTGAGAAACTATCTGAGCAACCTTGGATTCCTTGAGGTTGAAACTCCTATGCTTATCGGTTCTACTCCAGAAGGTGCGAGAGATTTCGTGGTACCTTCAAGAATGAATCCTGGACAGTTCTATGCTCTTCCGCAGAGCCCTCAGACATTGAAGCAGCTTCTCATGGTAGCAGGCTTCGACAGATACTTCCAGATTGTGAAGTGTTTCCGCGATGAGGACCTCAGAGCTGACCGTCAGCCGGAGTTCACTCAGATCGACTGCGAAATGAGTTTCGTTACTCAGGAAGACATCATACAGACTTTCGAAGGTATGGCCAAGTATCTGTTCAAGACTATACGTGGTGTAGAATTCGACAAGCCTTTCCTGCGTCTGCCATGGGCTGAGGCCATGAAGCGTTTCGGTTCTGACAAACCGGATATGCGTTTCGGCATGGAGTTCGTTGAACTTATGGATGTGTTCAAGGGCAAGGGTGATTTTGCTGTATTCAACGATGCTGAGTACATCGGAGGTATATGTGCAACTGGATGTGCTTCTTATACACGCAAGCAGATGGATCAGCTTACAGACTTTGTCAAGAGACCTCAGATCGGTGCAAAGGGACTTGTTTATGCAAGAGTTCAGGAGGAAGGTTCTGTCAAGTCGAGCGTCGACAAGTTCTACTCAGAGGATGTGCTTGCAGCACTCAAGGAGAAGATGCAGGCTGCTCCTGGCGACCTCATTCTCATCTTGAGCGGTGCAGACGCTATGAAGACAAGAAAGCAACTCTGCGAATTGCGTCTTGAAATGGGTGAGAGACTCGGTCTTCGCGACAAGAATAAGTTCGCTCTTCTTTGGGTAACAGAGTTCCCTATGTTTGAGTGGAGCGACGAGGAAGGCAGACTTATGGCTATGCACCATCCGTTCACTCATCCTATGGACGAGGATATTCCTTTGCTTGACACTGATCCGGCAGCTGTAAGAGCCGATGCTTACGATATGGTATGCAACGGTATCGAAGTCGGCGGTGGTTCAATACGTATACATGATCCTAAGCTTCAGGAGAAGATGTTCGAGATTCTCGGATTCACTCCAGAGAGAGCTCAGGAGCAGTTCGGCTTCTTGATGAACGCCTTCAAGTACGGTGCTCCTCCTCATGGAGGTCTTGCTTACGGTCTTGACAGATGGGTAAGTATCTTTGCCGGACTTGACAGTATACGCGACTGTATTGCATTCCCTAAGAACAACAGCGGACGCGACGTCATGCTTGATGCTCCTGCGTGCATCGATCAGAAACAGCTTGACGAACTTTGTCTGAAGGTTGATCTGCCTGAAGACAAATGATGCGTACAGCATGTTGACTAAAGCAGATTTATTTTTACATGATTGATAACTGAAGCCGTGTGCGCAGGATTTTTCATTCGACTGCGCATACGGCTTCTTTTTTCAGGCAAATGAAGCGATGTCTTTGCTTCTCGGATTCATATAAGACTTTTGACAAATGAAAATTCTACACATGTCCGACACTCACGGCTTGCATGGAAAGCTGGGAAATCTGCCCGATGCCGATGTTGTAGTGCATTCGGGCGACCTGAGCTTCAGCGGTTCTGTGTATGAAGCGGAGGATTTCATAAGGTGGTTTTCGTCTTTGCCGTACAGACACAAGGTGTTCATTGCCGGCAACCACGACTCTTGCTTCTGTGATGCTGAGGTTACAGGACTTCCTGACAATGTGCATTATCTATGCAACTCGTCGGTGATTATCGAAGGTGTGAAGCTGTACGGTATGCCGATGTTCATGGAAGATTTGGCAGACGGCAGTTATGACAGGAACATTCGTGCAATTCCTGAAGACACAGATGTGCTGATTACGCATCAGCCTCCTTACAAGATTCTGGATTTTTCGGAAAACAGACATTATGGCGACAAGGGTATATGGAAACGTGTTATGGAAGTTGCGCCTCGTTTCCATCTTTTCGGTCATATACATAATGCCTATAACATGTATACGTTTAAGCAGGTTGCTTTTTCGAATGCCTCGCTTGTGGACAACGACTATGAACTTTGTCGTGAGCCGAGGCTTCTTGAGGTCACAGAAAAATAGAAACCGGCATGCACATTCAGTATTTTTGATGCATGCCGGTTTCTGTTATATAGAGAATATTAAGATATCAGCTTTCAATTATTTCTTTTCGTCAGCCTTCTTGGCGTTCTTGTAGCGCTTGTTGAGTGCTGTTACAACTTCGTCTGTAACGTTATACTGGTCGCCGGCGTAGAGAACGTTGTCGATTCCGCTGCTCTTGCAGAGTATGAAGTCAAAGCCTTTCTCTTTAGCGTAGATCTTTATGAAGTTCTGTATTGTGTCTGTCAGAGCCTGCATTTCCTTCTGATATTCTTCCTGAAGGCTGTTTGAGAGTCTGCCCTGAAGTTCCTGTATGTCCTGCTGAAGTCTTGCAAGTCTTGCCTGTTCGTTGTTGAACTGCTCCTGAGTGTACTGGTTAGACTGTGCTTTCTTCTGGAACTCCTGCATCTGGTTTGCAAGGCTTCTTCCTTTCTCGTTTACAGTAGACTCAGCATTGGTTCTTTTCTTTTCGAAGTTTTCGCTTACGTCCTTGTAGTATTCGTACTGGTTTGTAAGAGTGTCGATCTGTACGAATGCGATGCGCAGAGACGAAGCAGATTCAACTTTGCTGTTTTCTTGATTTTCCGTATTGTTAGCGCTTTCGTTGTTTTTGTCACCGCATGCAACCATAGTGGCGGCGATGGCAAGCAGTGCCACACCGTTGCGGAAAAAAGTTCTAGTTTTCATATTTCTAATTTGGATATAAATTGTTTGTTTCTCGTTTGTATTCTAATTTATTTTCTTGGGCTTCTTTCTGCTATGGCATGCGGGTTCTTTTTACGCATTGCAAAGTCCTGGCTCTGTACGCATCCGATGCCTCTTTCTCTCATGGCTTTATTGGCCGAAACGTGAGTCTTCGGGAATCTGCCGTTCTTTTTCAGAATTATAGATATGCACAGTAAAATCATGCATACAGCAATAATTAACAGGGTAATGAGAAATATTTTCAGCATTCTTTATTAATTTTGTGTGCAAATATAGCTGTTAAAAGTGTTTATGCAGTGACGCATATATGCTTTTAACCAAAATTAGGAATATTGATAATGTAATTATTATGATTATGAACAACAATGATTTGAAACCAAAGGCTGTATTTGACATTTTCAGTCAAATCAATGCTATACCACGCCCTTCTAAGCACGAAGAAAAGATGATTGAGTTTCTCAAGGCTTTTGCTGCAGAGCATAACCTTCCTTGCAAGGTCGATGAAGCCGGCAACGTGCTCATCTCAAAAGGTGCTTCCAAAGGAAAGGAAAACCGCAAGACCGTGGTTCTTCAGTCACACATGGATATGGTATGCGAGAAGAACAGCGATGTCGATTTCGATTTCAAGAAGGACGCAATACAGACTTATGTCGATGGAGAATGGATGAAGGCTAAGGGCACAACGCTCGGTGCTGACGATGGTATCGGTATGGCGATAGCGCTCGCAGTTCTTACTTCTGAGGATATCGAGCACGGACCCGTTGAGTGTCTTTTCACACGCGATGAGGAAACAGGACTCTCCGGTGCCTTTGCAATCCGTCCTGGATTCATGACAGGCGATTATCTTCTCAACCTCGACAGCGAGGACGAAGGCCAGATTTTCGTCGGTTGTGCCGGAGGTGCAAACACAGTTGCACGTTTCCACTATTCTGAGATAGATGTTCCGGAAGGATATTTCTTCTTCAAGGTAGGAGTGAGCGGTCTTACAGGCGGACATTCAGGCGATGATATCAATAAGAACAGGGCTAATGCCAATAAGCTTCTTGCAAGATTCCTTTACAACTGCTACAAGAAATACGATTTGTATCTCTGCTCAATCGACGGCGGAAATCTTCACAATGCAATTCCAAGAGAAGCACATGCCGTATGTGCACTGCCTGCTTCAGAAAAGGAAAACGTACGTGTAGATTTGAATGTTTTTGCTTCTGAAGTAGAAGGCGAGTTCTCTGTAACAGAGCCTAACATCAAGTTCACTCTCGAAAGTGCAGATGCATGCAAGGCCGTAGATGGCAAGGCTGCTTCCGGACTTATTTATGCACTTCAGAGCGTACACAACGGTGTGCTTGCCATGAGCCAGGATATTGAAGGACTCGTTGAGACAAGTTCCAACCTTGCAAGCGTCAAGATGATTGACGGCGAAATCGTAATCACAAGCAGTCAGAGAAGTTCAATCTTGAGCGCACGCCACAACATGAGCCATACTGTAGCTTCTGCCTTCGAGATTGCCGGAGCAACGGTAGAGACCGGCGACGGTTATCCAGGATGGAAACCTAATCCGGAATCTGCAATCCTGAAGATTGCTGTAGATACTTACGTCGAACTCTTCGGCAAGAAGCCTGAGGTGAAAGCTATCCACGCAGGTCTTGAGTGCGGACTCTTCAGCGAGAAGTATCCAGAAATGGACATGATTTCTTTCGGACCTACATTGCGCGGAGTTCACTCTCCAGAAGAAAGATTGCTCATCCCTACAGTAGATATGGTTTGGAGACACATGCTTGCCATTCTCAAGAACATTCCTGTGAAATGATGAATTTTCCGACAGCCCTTCTTTTTGCGGGGCATAGTCTATAATAAACAGAAGTGTTTCCCGTTGATACTATCAGGGCTATACGCCCGTATCAATGTGAAACACTTCTTTTTTAATATTTCTATTTTATAATTGTATATGAACATTACTTCCCGCTTAATCATAATACTGATGTCTGTGTTGGGCATCGCGGCTTGTACAAATGAAGAGTCGTTCACCGTCAGCTCCGGAGCACGTCTGGAGTTCTCGACCGACACCGTAAGCTTTGACACAATCTTTACGTCAATCGGTTCGTCAACGCAGCGAATGAAGGTGTACAACCGAAACAGCAAAGGCATACGCATTTCTTCAGCCTATCTTGCCAGCGGAGGAACTTCCGGTTTCAGAGTGAACATCGACGGCCAGTCGGGAACCACTTTCTCTGATGTCGAGATTTACAATAAGGACAGCATTTATGTTTTCGTGGAAGTAACAGTCGATCCTCACGATTCCGATTCTCCTGTGCTGGTAGAAGATTCTCTCATTTTCAATCTTGAAAGCGGTGTACGCCAGTCTGTCAAGCTCATGGCGTACGGTCGCGATGCCATAATCATGCGCGGAGAACATATCTCTTCGGATACGGAGTTCACCAAGACCAGACCATATCTCATCTACGACAGCCTCGTTGTTGACAGCGGTGCTGTGCTGAAGCTTCAGCCTGGTTCAGAACTCTATTTCCACAGCGAAGCAAAACTCATCGTCTTTGGTGAGCTTCACAGCGAAGGAACACTCGAAGAGGAAGTCGTGATGCGCGGTGACAGAACCGACAACATTCTCGACGGACTCCCTTACGACAGACTTGATGCACAGTGGGGTGGAGTAGTAGTCAAGGACGGAGCGCGCTGTGTGCTCAATCATACAGACATACACGGAGGACGATTCGGCATATCATGTACATCCGCAAAGCCCGAGACGCAAAGCATAGAGATTGAAAATTCTGTAATACACAATGTTGCAGGCGACGGACTCTATCTGGAGAACTGTTCTGCACGTGTATACAATTCTCAAATCTCCAACTCAAAAGGCTATTGCGTAAACATCGTAGGAGGAAATTCCGATTTCGTGCATTGTACAATTGTACAGTTCTATCCATGGAGCGGAGGCTACGGCAATGCCCTCCTGTTTACAAATGTATTGGGCGAAGAAACCTGTCCGCTTCAGAATGCATCGTTCACCAACTGCGTCATCACCGGCGGTGCCAAGGATGAAGTCTTCGGTGAGCGTTCCGACGATGAAAGTGTACCGTTTGTATACAAGTTCTACCACTGTTTCCTGAACACTGTCTACGATGAAGAGGACCCCGATGAAAACATGATTGATTGCGTATTCGAAAATGAAGAAAACGACTGCTTCCGTCAGTCGAATTTCCGAAAACTCGATACCGACAACTACCTCTACGATTTCAGACTCGATTCTGCATCCTTGGCTAGAGGCATGGCCGACCCGGTCGTTTCAGCCGAATATCCGCTCGACCGCTATGGAGTCAGTCGGGTAGGCAACGGTGTGAAACCCGATGCAGGATGCTATCAATATGTTGAGACAGAAACGGAACAATAACCGTTTCTGCCTCACGTTTTTTTGAATATCTCTACCCATTTACCTCGTCTCCCTTGTTAGCCGTCTATGAAAACGTTCTTCACCATATATTTTATTTGTACATCATATCTTTTTTGTCCGTTCAAAGCATGTGCACAGAACGTGTTTAACATTATGATGTACAATTGCGAGAACGCTTTCGATACAAAGCACGACCAAGGAAAAAACGACGAGGAATATCTCGGCGGTTCGCCTAGGTTCTGGAACCGCACTCGTTATTTTGCCAAACTTCGTTCCATAGGCAAGGTCATCACGTCAGTCGACAGCATACGTCCAGTTGACATTGTAGGCCTCTGCGAAGTCGAGAACGATTCCGTCCTTCACGACCTTCTCAACCGCACCCCTTTGAAGTATATCGGCTATGAATACGTCATGACAAATTCGCTCGACGAGCGAGGCATAGACGTGGCACTTCTCTACATGCCATATTCCTTCCATCTTATTTCCCATACCTCGCTTCGTGCACGAACCGCCAGTGCCACGCGCGACATACTTTATGTTTCCGGAAAAGTCTACGGCAGAGATACTCTCGATGTCTTTGTAGTCCACCTTCCCTCAAAACTCGGAGGCCGTAAGGCCGTTTCCGACAGAGAGTGCGTTGCCTCATTCCTTAAAGAGCAAGTCGATTCCGTCATATCGCTGCGCACCAATCCAAATGTTCTCGTCATGGGCGATTTCAACAGCGGTCCCGATTCTCCGCCTCTTGTCGAAATCCTTAAAGCCGAAACAGCCGAGAACATATCAAATCCTGTTTCGGAAAATCTATACAACCTGCACGCCTCGCGTCCGCAGGGCTCATATAAGTACAACGGCGAGTGGGACACCATCGACCAGATTCTTGTAAACGGAAACCTCCTCGATGCCGACAACTATATGAGTACATCCTATTCTGCATCAGGCATAGCCGTTCGTCCATTCCTTATTGAGGATGACATCGCCTTCGGAGGCAAGAAGCCCCGCCGTACATATTTCGGCATGAAATACCTTGGAGGCTTCAGCGACCATCTTCCCGTCTATGCCCGTTTCCTCATTCGTGGTGGTAAGGCTCACCGTTGAGAATCGTCATGGCCCTGTAGAGCTGTTCAACGAAAATCAGTCTCACCATCTGGTGCGAGAAAGTCATCTTCGAAAGTGAAATCTTCTCGTCCGCCCGTTCGTACACCTCTTTCGAGAATCCGTAAGGTCCGCCTATTACGAAAATCAGTTTCCGGCTGGTCGCATTCATCTTTCTGCGCATCCATTCGGCAAACTCCACCGACCTCATTTCCTTCCCGGCCTCGTCTAGCAGAACCACGGTGTCGCCCAGCTGAATCAGTTTCAGAATGCAGTCGCCTTCAAGCTTCTTCTGCTGTTCTTCTGTAAGCTTCTTCGTGTTCTTTATGTCAGGTATGACGACCGGCTCGAACGTGATGTAGTGTTTGAGCCGGCCGACATAAATGTCTATCGCTTCACTGAAAATCTTTGAATCGGTCTTTCCGACCAAAATCAGTTGGGTTTTCATTCTTTTTTTTTACGGTAGGTTTTATCTGGTTATGTTCTTCACACCCTTCACGGTGCGCAGTTTCTTTATCAGGTTCTCCAGCTGGCGCGTTTCGCTTATCATCACCGTCAGCGTACCCTGGAACAGTCCGTCGTCCGACTTGATGTCTATGGAGCGCAGCATTATGCCGTTCTCCTTCGAGATAATCGACGTGATGTTGTTCACGATGCCTATGTCGTCGTTGCCCACGATGCGCAGCGTAGCGTTGTACTTGCTGTTGCCCTTGCCGGCCCATCTTGCCTTGATGAATCTGTATCCCAGTCCTTCCCTCAGATGCTTGGCGTTAGGGCAGTCCTTTCGGTGAATCTTTATGCCTCTGTTGATGGTCACGAATCCGAAAATGTCGTCGCCGTACACAGGGTTGCAGCATTTCGCCAGCGAGTATTCCACGCCCTTCACGTTCTGGTCGATCACCAGCACATCCTTGCTCGACTCCAGATGCTCATCCTCCGCACCGTTGTTGATGTTGTAGTTCTCGGCACTTATCTGCTGTCCCGGTTCCACAATCTCTTTTGCCCTCTTGTATGCCTCCACATACATGTCGATGAAGTTGTTCACGTCAATCGTTTCCTCATGTATGGCCTTGTAGAACTCGTTGACATACTTGTATCCGAGTTTCTTTATGAGCCTCATCATCACAGGCTCGTCATATTCAATCTTCTTGTTCTTGAATTTTCTTTCAATCGTTTCCTTTGCATACGCAGCCGTCTTGAGCTCCTGCTCGCTTATCGACTGTCTGATTTTGCTCTTTGCCTTCGTCGTGATGGCATACGTCAGCCAGTCCCTCTTCGGCATCTGGTTCTGCGAAGTCAGCACCTCCACCTGGTCGCCGCTCTTCAGCTGAGTCCTCATCGGCACGTTCTTGCCGTTCACACGTCCTCCGCAGCAGTGGCTTCCCACGTTCGTATGTATCTGGAATGCGAAATCGAGCACCGTTGCACCCTTAGGCAGTTTGAACAGGTCGCCCTTCGGAGTGAACACGAACACTTCGTCCGAGTAGAGGTCCACCTTGAACTGGTCCACCAGCTGTTCGTCCGATGTCGAGTGCGTTTCCAGAGCCGTGCGTATGTCGTTGAGCCATTCGTCGAGCTTCGAACCGCCGTCTCTCACACCCTTGTATCTCCAGTGCGCCGCAAGTCCGCGTTCCGCAATCTCGTCCATCCTCTCCGTACGTATCTGTATCTCCACCCATTTGCCCTCAGGTCCCATCACCGTGATGTGCAGACTCTCATATCCATTGCTCTTCGGAATCGACAGCCAGTCTCTCAGACGCTTCGGGTTTGGCTGATACATGTCCGTCACGATGGAGTAGGCCTGCCAGCAGTCCTGCTTCTCCTTGTCGAGTTCCGAGTCGAGGATTACTCTTATGGCAAACAGGTCGTATATGTTTTCGAACTGGCACTTCTGTTTCTTCATCTTCTGCCAAATCGAGTGTATGCTCTTTGTCCTTCCCTTGATGTGGAATTTCAGTCCGGCCTCCTTGAGCTTTTTTTCCACCGGAGCTATGAAGTTCGTTATGTACTGGTCTCTGGCCTTCTTCGTAGCGCTGAGCTTCTCCTTTATCATGTAGTACGTGTCGTGCTCCAGATACTTCAGCGACAGGTCCTCAAGTTCCGATTTCACCACGTACAGTCCAAGCTTGTGCGCCAGCGGAGCATAGAGCTGGCTCGCCTCCTTGGCCACCCTCTGTCTTTCCTCGTCCGTACCGCGGTCTTTTATCTGCCTCATCAGGTTCACGCGGTCGGCAATGATTATCAGCACCACTCTCATGTCCTCGGCAAACGACAGAAGCAGGTCGCGGAAGTTCTCTGTTTCTATTGCCGGATTCTTCGAGTATAGTTCATTTACCTTGATGAGTCCATGTATAATGTTGGCCACATCGTCACCGAATCTGCTCCTCACTCCGTCAATGTCAATCATTTCGGCCGCAACGCATCCGCGGAGCAGAATGCTCAATATGGCGGCGCGTCCCATGCCTATTTCTTCGGCAGTGATGATGGCAGTCTGCAGGTCGAATATTTTCTCGTTCAGGCCGAAGCATTCCTTCAGCGCCTGCGAGTGCTCACCCGCCGTTGCCATCATATCCGTTACGGCATCAAAATCTTCCTTGCTTAGGAAGTCCTCCGTAAGACCCCTGAGTTTGTCCGACAGATCGGCAAACTGCCTCTTTTCCTCGTCTGTCATGAATTCAAGTTCGCCCATATACATTCAGATGTGTTTATTTGCAAAGGTATGAATTTTTGACAAGCATACGGATTCCATCTTGCAATAAATTTTGTATATTTGAACCGCTAAAAGTAACTTTTTAAATAATCACAAATGGTTAATTTAACACAGAACGATAAATTGTTTCTTCAGCAGAAAGGTATTTCTGAAGAAACCATTGAAAGGCAGATTGATTGTTTCAAGAAAGGTTTCCCATTCATCAAGCTTTATTCAGCGGCATCGGCAGAGCAGGGCATAATGGTGCTCACTCCCGAAGAGAAAGCCGGCTACTCTTCAGCATGGGAAACATATCTTCAAGGGGATAACGTCGTGCTGAAGTTCGTTCCTGCATCAGGAGCCGCCAGCCGAATGTTCAAGAACCTGTTCGAATTTGCTGACGGCGCGTCTGACGAGCCTGATACAGATTTCATAAAGACCTTCTTCGCCGAAATCCATAAATTTGCGTTCAGCCAGCTTCTCGACGAATCATGCGTCAAGGCATACGGCAAGGGCATTGATGCACTTGTTGAGGCCAAGCAGTACAAGGATGTTGTGCGCTGTCTTCTCGGCGAGAACGGACTCAACTACGGCAAGCTCCCTAAGGGACTTCTCCTCTTCCACAAATACGCCGACGGTGCACGTACTCCTCTCGAAGAACACCTCGTTGAAGGAGCCATGTATGCATCCGGCAAGGACGGAAAGGTAAATGTACACTTCACCGTATCGCCTGAGCACCGCAAGATGTTCGAAGCCCTCGTTGCAGAAAAGGCACCAGAGTTCGGCAAGAAGTTCGGCGTTGAGTTCAGTGGCACATTCTCAGAGCAGAAGCAGAGCACAGACACACTTGCCGCTACAGCCGACAACGAACCGTTCAGAACCGAAGACGGCAACATGCTCTTCAGACCGGGCGGCCACGGTGCACTCATCGAGAACCTAAACGACCTCGATGCCGATGTAATCTTCATCAAGAACATTGACAACGTCGTTCCAGACAGACTCAAGGGCGACACTGTTGACTATAAGAAACTCCTCGCCGGCGTTCTCGTATCTCTCCAGAAGAAAGCATTCGAATACCTCACCATACTCGATTCTGGTGTCTACACCCACGCACAGCTCGAGGAAATGATACGCTTCGTTCAGCGCAACCTCTGCTGCAGAAATCCTAAGATCAAGGACCTTGAAGATTCCGAACTTGCAATCTATCTCAGAAAGAAGCTCGACCGTCCTATGCGTGTCTGCGGAATGGTAAGAAACGTAGGCGAACCGGGTGGAGGTCCGTTCCTCGCATACAACGCTGACGGAACAATCTCGCTTCAGATTCTCGAAAGCTCGCAGATCGATTCTTCAAACCCTGAAAGTGTTGAAATGTTCAAGAAGGGCACACACTTCAATCCGGTAGACCTCGTCTGCGCCGTTAAGGACTACAAAGGCAACAAGTTCGACCTCACAAAGTTCGTTGACCACAACGCAGGATTCATCTCAAACAAGAGCAAGAACGGACGCGAACTCAAGGCGCTCGAACTCCCGGGACTCTGGAACGGAGCCATGAGCGACTGGAACACAATCTTCGTTGAAGTTCCTCTCTCAACCTTCAACCCGGTAAAGACCGTGAACGACCTTTTGCGCGAACAGCACCAGTAATCCGCAAGATTACTCTCAATTTCATAAAACTATAATCATAAGGCCACCCGGAGGTAAGGAGCATTTCCCCGCTGCGTGGCCTTTTTTCGTATACCCCCATCAGCCATCCTCTTATCCCTTGCTCTAATACCATCATCCCGTCTAACTTGATTCAAAACTGCCATTATCCCACTGAAAAACGACGCACACAACACCATCAAGAACAACACGAGCGCCCGCAACAACCATTCCGTGCCCTCATGTTTTTTATTCCGAGCGCCCAGAAATTTATTTTCGAGCCCTCGCAATTTTGTTTCTGAGCCCTCGTAGTTACATATATGAGCCCGTGCGATTTGTTTGTTGGGGCTGAATAAATTTTATTTGAGTCTTACTTTGTTTCTTTGTAGAAACATGTCGCTTAAGTTGTATATCAAAGGAATTAATGTTGCTGTATCTGCATTCTGTTCTGAACAGAACATTTTCAGAACTTATTTCTTGTAATATTTTTAGTTGAAAATTTATTTTACTGTAAAATGGTAGTAGATTAGTTGTTAATGTTGAGCATCACTAATCTCTGATGGTTAATAATTCTTTATACTTTATTCGTTTTTCGTTATCTGAAAAACTCTAAATCTTATTTTTAAATTAAAAATATAATATGTATTTTTGTTTGCTGTATAAACTCGAATCATCATTAATTTTTTCTGGAGAAAATAATGGTGGAGAAATATGAAACGCGCTTTTATAGGTGAAAGTGTCATAGACTTTTAATTTTTCGATAATGAAGCTCAAACGAATCACAGTAATAAACCACCTAACAGGATGGAATGTCAGAGATTTATTTTTCGATGACTATCTAACATTACTGGTGGGTGCGTCAGGAGTTGGAAAAACTCTTATTCTGCGTGTCATCAAAAATATTTCAAACATTGCCAATGGCGGTTCCTATAATGGTCTTGAATGGGATATTACTTTTGAAGATAGTGGTAATACCTATCAATGGACAGGCAAATTTGATACGGCAGATGACAGTTCCAGCTATTTTAGACGTGATAAGCAAGAATATCCGATTATCTGCGAATCTCTGCGACGTGGGGACAATCTGATTATTAGTAGGGAAAATGATCAGATTATGTTCAATGACAAACAGACTGTTAAGCTTGATACCGCAAAAAGTGCAATAGCCCTGTTGAAGGAAGAGGATGAAATAAAGCCTGTATTTAAAGCTTTCCATCAGGTTTTTGAATTGGAGAACTACAATGACGGAATAAGGTTGTCTCCATTTCTTTCCACAAAAAGAGATGAGATAAAAGAACTTAATGAAGTACACAACAATCGCTACCTCAGTCCTATTGAAAAATTGTTCATACTTCGCAGACAGGGTCTTCCTCAGTTTGAAAAAATCAAGGAACTGTTTATGGGTATCTTTACAAACATTGAAGATATTGATTTCTCATTGGAACCACTCTTTAACGATACTATGTATCCAGTTCTTAAAATCAAGGAAAAATGGGTCGATGCATGGATTATGCAGGATAGTATATCTTCCGGTATGTTCCGTACCCTTTCTCAAATAACTTTTCTTGTCTTGGCGCAAGATGGAGATATCATTCTCATTGACGAATTTGAGAACGGATTGGGTGTTAACTGTATAGATCAATTGGCCGATCAGATACTTGATGCAGACCAGGATATTCAGGTGATAATCACAAGTCATCATCCTTATATCATAAACTCAATTCCGTTCCAAAAATGGAAAGTTGTAACCCGTAATCGTTGCAACTTAAAAGTTCTTACAGCCGCTGATCTCAAGATTGGTGAACATTCCAAACATGATGCTTTTATGCAGCTTGTTCAGACTAACGCATATCGCAAGGGGGTAGAATGAATGCATATATAGTAGTAGAGGGAGAAAAGACCGAAATGTCGGTATACCCCGCTTGGCTTTCCATCATTGCACCGAAAATGCACAGGATTTATGATGCACGCGATCTGACCAACTATTCATACTATCTTTTTTGTGGATATGGAATTCCTCATATCTATCGGCATGTCGTCAACTCAGTCAAGGATATAAACGAAATCAACTCAAAGGGTGGCAATACCTATGATTACTTGATGGTGTGCCTTGACACGGAAGATGAAACAAGGGCCGACATAGAAAAAATTTAAACGAATATCTGAAAAATGAGAATACCTTTCCTAAAGGATTTGAAATTGTTGTTTTCGAACAAAAAGTGTGCATGGAAACATGGTTTTTAGGCAACAGGCGCTTATTCAAAGACAATCCCAATACGAGAGATATGATTGATTACCTTCGCTACTACAATGTCAAGACTGACAATCCTGAAGATATGGGATCTATAAATCCGTGCAGGTGGAATAAGGCGGCTTTCCATTTGAAATATCTGAAGGCAATGCTTGCAGAGCGTAATCTGAAGTACGATAAGAATGATACTTCAGAAGTCTGTAAACCGGAATATCTTAATGAATTGATAGCAAGATACAACGAAACATCACACCTTTTGACTTTCGGATCATGGTATAAGTTCGTTAAAGAAAAAATGTCAAAATAGAGCAACTAAAGCACTGCATTTATTGAGAGGGTGTACTTAATGGAGAATACAATTTAATACGAATCTGATATAAGTGGATAAATAATATAAGTTCTTGTTCTATATCCTATAATGGGGTTGTTTAAGATTTGTTATTGCTGTATTCTCTTTGTCTTTGCTCCATACAATAATATGAAAATCGCAGTTTATAATATCTTTATTAATTTCAAAAGCTCTAACAAAGGTATCTTTTATCTGGGAAAGCATAATGGTATTAGTTTAGATGTCAGCAGAGAATCCTTCCACCCATATTGACTTCTGCTTGTTAATACTCGTCAGACGGACGGAATGTATTCAATTCTATACGACAAGATAATCGCATTTTTTAGATTACTATAGAGTAGTAATATTTTGAACAGAAAAAGAAGTGTTGTTTCTTTTATTGTTCAAATTATTGCTACATTTGCTGTATGGATAGACAATTAAGTGAAATAGGAACCATTCCAGTAACGACTTCAATCATAGAATCGTTATATCCGGAACTTAAGTCGGCTAATAAGAAAGTAACCTGGCTAGAAAAACAGGGGGTTATCATCAGACTGAAGCGAGGACTTTATGTGGTCAACCCAAAACTTTTAGGAAAGACTCTATCGAGTGAGTTGATTGCCAATCATCTCTACATACCTTCGTATATTTCAATGTCTACTGCACTACGATATTATGGACTTATCCCCGAGGCCGTATATGTTCATCAATCAATGACAGTAAAACATCCCCGAAGCTTTCAAACTCCAGTCGGCAATTATGACTACAAATATATTTCAAAAGAGGCATTTCCGATAGGAGTAAGGAGTATGTATAAGGATAATTATGCATTTCTTATAGCATCACCGGAAAAGGCATTGTGTGATTTGATTGCCAATTCCTCAAAAGTCATTCTTCGTTATATGAAGGAGGTAGAGATATATCTTGAGCAGGATATTCGCATGGATATGGATGAGTTCAACAAGATGGATGAAACCATATTCGAAGACTATATAAAGGTTGGCAAAAAGGCTGATTCAATTTCGACACTTTTAAAATTCTTGAGACGATGAAAAATGAAATATTCGATAATATGCTCTCCAGTTATGATTTAACAACAGAGCAACACAAGAGAAACGCCATATTTGAAGTGAACCAGCAAGTGATACTTGCAGGTCTGTATGCCGGAGGCTTTTTTGAGTCAGCTGCTTTCTATGGTGAAACATGCTTGAGAATCTTTCACGGCTTGCAGCGTTTCAGTGAGGATATGGATTTCTCACTGCTTGCGCAAGATGACAAATTCGATTTTACGAAATATTTTCCTGCTATCATTGACGCCTTTGCTATGGTAGGCCGTGAAGTTGAAATAAAGAAAAAAGATAAGAAGAATTTTGGAAAGGTCGAATCGGCATTTCTTAAAGATAATACTGATGTGTATGATGTGACTTTCCAGACAGATAAGGCTATAAAGATAAAGATGGAAGTAGATACTTGTCCACCGTTGAACTTCAAGACTGAACAGAAGTTATTGCTTCAGCCATATTCATTTATGACTCGTTGTTTTACACTTCCAGACTTATTTGCAGGCAAGATGCACGCATTGGTGTATCGTGCATGGAGAAATAGAGTAAAAGGTCGTGATTGGTACGACTTTGAATGGTATGTACGACATAATGTTCCTCTGGATTTTACTCATTTGGCAGAACGATGCAAGCAGTTCAACAATGAGGATATTACTCCAGAGTTATTCAAGGATAAACTCATTGAGCGTCTCTCTACAGCTGATATAAAACAAGTGAAAGAAGATGTATTGCCTTTCGTGCGCAATCCAAAAGAACTTGACATTTGGTCAAATGATTATTTCATGCAGTTGGCTGGGATGGTAAGAATGGAGTAATGCGGCATTTTTTATTTTAGTTGTTAAACTTTATATACAACTCAATATTCCAGATATTTTTCTCTGAATTTAGCATAATGGGAGGATAACTTATCATGATTCTCCCCACTTTTACAAATGTCGTCAATATGCAAGATTTTTATACTATTCGCATATTCAGGCTTAACTTTTTCAATGGCGCTATTGACCTCTGCTTCTAAATCCTTTCTTGATGCAGGAAAGACAAATACAACTGTATCGTTGTTGCTTATGCGAACAATATTTCTCTACAACTGATATTGTGAGAAAAATAAATCTTTAGCATTGGTATTATCCTTCAGTATTTTATCCATAGATGGCTGATAATGTTTATACCATCGAGAGTTATCGTTGTTCGAGTTGCTTTTTGTCTCAAATGTTTCCTCAGTATATTTTACTTCGAAATAAATATTCTTCACTCCATTGTTAATATAAAAATCAAATACGGTACCGTCAGGTTGTTCATACTCAAACAAACTAGCTGTATTGTTGGAGACTTCAATGCCGTTATCATGTAATATGCTGAAATCTTTTTCAAGCTGCATTGGGCCAAAAAGATTGATTGTAAGTGCTTGTGAAGAATTCAGATGGTGAAAATCACGATGAAGTTTTATGTTATATGTAATTTCACATAAACCTTTATAATAATCTCCCGGAATTAAATTCATAAGAGACTGACCTTCTGGTAGAATATGGGGATATTGTTTATTATTTTGCTTCCATATTCCGTTATTGGATATTCCTAATACATATAGTTTGTATTCTGCCAAATGTTCTTTTATTCTCTTTTGCATATCGTATAATTGTTTTATTCTAAAGTACTCATTCTCCAACCAATAGGCATAAATCGGGTCCTGGAACGAGATTTCACCAGCCTTATTGTCCAATATGTCATTTTTGATAAGTGCTGCCTTTGAACGGGATATTGAGGTCGTTGAAGATATTTGATAGCGATGCATCACTTCAGTCGAGCTGATAGCTTTTTCGCCGGCAATAAGAGCCTTGAGATAGTTCAGTTGCTGTGTGGTCAATGTTTCGGTGATTGTTACAAACAACAGACTTAACTGCTCCACTAATGCCGTGTGTGCCTCACGTACAATCTCAACGGTACATACATCCTTTGTTCTGAGCCATGAAAGCTGTGCCAACTGCTGTGCGTAGTATGGATGATTATCTACGAGCTTTGCAATCAAATGGCTTGCTTCATCGTCGATGTTCTTTCCTGTATCAGTGAAACGACTCTTGAAAAATTCCACAAGAAAAGGTGTCTCAATCTTATTGAGAAACATCAGGTTGCCGAACTTGTAGAAGGGTTTGGATGAGTCGGTAAACACTTCCATCATCATGTGACGCTTGCTTCCATATATACAGTAGGCTACATTCTGGTGCAACTGCCAATGTGAGCGCAACAATTTCTGAAAATAGTCAGGGTCGGTAAACTCAGCGATATTTTGGAACTCATCTATGCAAATAACTATTTTCAGCCCTTTTTTTACGGCAATCTTCTCTGCAAGGTCGAGCACTTCATCAGGGTTACGCTTCACATCTTCCCAATCAAAATCAATCGAAACTTCACTTGTCGGGTCAGTACTGATTGAAATTTTTGGAACAAGGTGCGAAAAGAAACTCTTTGCACTCTCGATGGCTTCCTCCCATTTTGTAGAAGTGGCTGCAATTACCTTTTGGGCGAGCAACGAATAAAAATGCTCTTCGTTACGTACATTGAAAAGGTCTATATGGCAAATCCGGAGGTTGCTGTCCTGCGCCATTGCTGACTTTGCCGCTTTATTTACAAGTGAACTTTTACCCCAACGGCGAGGAGAGATAATAATCGTGTTGATTAACGATGTAAAGTTCTGAACCAAATCGGCTGTTTCTTTCTCACGGTCGGTAAAATTCTTCTCGGTAGCAATCTTTCCAAAGATAAATGGAGTTTCCATAACGCTCTATTTTTTATTTTCAACACAAATATAATACATAGAATGTAACTACAAAAGCTGTTGCTACAAAAAGTGTATATACATTTATTGTATATTTTATTGGTTGTTGTTTTCTTTGTGTAAATATATTGGTAAAGGTTGTATAATCATAATGAGTTTCGCTTTTCAATAATAAACAATATATTGTTTGTTATGCGTGAAATATGAACTCTACGAATAATATAATAGTGTTTAGTATCCCAGTGCCTAACTAAGTGGCCAAGTGGACTATTGCTTCTTCGGAAAATTATTTCTGTAACACATCGTAAAATAAAGTAAAACCTTTATATTTGTATTTATATGATATGTTGAGATCCACGATTGTGAAAATGTACTATGTACAACTTCAATCTGTTATAATATAGAATTGAGCAAGTAAGGCTTTTTGCTTTTATTGTAAAGGTTGGGTTGAATAAGCAAGAGGCAGATGTGATATTTGATAGAATAGACACCATTTTCAGGCGAAAAGAAGACGTTGTTGCAAATTGTATGAAATAGTTTCTTGTATGTTTAATATAATTCATAAACTTATAGTTGCATTGTTAGGAAAATCTAAGAATCTGTTTAAATTTATTTATAATTAGTTGTAAATCAGTAGGTTAATTG
>ENA-OUQW01000044-OUQW01000044.1-human-gut-metagenome-genome-assembly--contig:-NODE-44-length-142361-cov-17.930298_pt1 | contig 142361 bp, 109 predicted proteins | sample MGYA00248464_ERZ548849 | MGnify/ENA primary metagenome ERZ548849 (study PRJEB26491, sample SAMN04978193) | human gut metagenome | host: Homo sapiens | study: EMG produced TPA metagenomics assembly... | reverse complement strand
AGAGGAACACCGTCGTGGCTGCCGTATGGCGGCTCTGATGCCACGTGATATGCTTGGTGATGCCGCAACGTTTGGCGACGGCACGGATTCCGGCAAGGCACGTGTTGTAGTGGGGAACAGGGAAAATCCTGCCGTTTTCGCACAGCCCGCGGTATTTGTCGATGATTTGTTTCGCAATGTCAAGCAGGCGGATGTTAGACACCACGCCCGTCTTCTGGCGGTTGATGTTTATCCACTCGTGTTCATCGAAGTAGGTGCGGATGTTCTCTTCCGTCAAATTGCGCATATCGGCGAATGACAAGCCCGTGAAGGCGCAGAACAGGTAGAGGTCGCGGTATAGTTCCTGTTTGGCGTTCTTCAGTTTACCTTCCATCAGCAGGCGGATTTCGTCTTTGGTCAGGAAACTGCGTGTCGTTTCCTCCTTCTTGATTTCATACTCCCTGAACGGGTCGCGTGTGAGCCATTCGTTGTTGATGGCGATAAACACCATCGTCCGAAGTGGGCATACATACAGCCACACGGTATTGGTGCAGCAGTGTTTGTCCGTGCGCAGAAACATCTCGAAGTCGGAAATGAAAGCGGGGGTAAGCTCTTTCAACGCGATGTCCTTCACGTGGTAACGGATGTTGAGAAACTCTTGCAGGTGCTTGTAAACGGTCTTGTACTTCAAAAGCGTGCCTTTGGCTTTCATGCCTGCTTCCACCTGCTTGGCATAGTCCTCGTTGTGTTGCTGGAACACCTGCATCAGCGTGTGATAGCGGTGTTCCAGTCCGAGAAAGGCGTTCTTCACCTTCTCTGCCGTGACGAAATTGTCACGCTCCATGATTTCCTGATAGTGCTTGTTGATGCGCACCCGCATCTTGTCAAGCATGCGGTTCGTTTCGAGTGCCGCCGTGCTTCTGCCCGTGACACGTCCCCCTTTGGTGTCCCACAACTTGGGATCGATGGTCAGTTTGCAACTGAATTGCGTCTGGCTGCCGTCCACCGTGATGCGTCCCATGACGGGAACCGTCCCGTCTTTTTTCACTACCTGACGTTTGAGGTAGTAAATAACTGAAAATGTACTCTTCATCGTCCTTAATTTTTTTTGTTCAAAATTAGTTGGTGAAGAGCCCTCCTCTGATACGCAAATTGCGGAAGAACGGCGCAATCTTTTTTCGTTACCGGATTTTTTGCGTGAGTTGTCAGTAACTCACTAATCCTTAAAGCCTTGTTTCGTTATTCGTGTCCATTTCGTCACCTATTGGGCGTGGTTACGAACAAGTAACGTAGCTCCGTCTTGATTTGGCTTCGGCGTGGATTGTAATGGCTCTCGGAATAATTGGCAGCATAAATGAAACCCCTGTAAATCAAATCCATTACCATATTCTTCCGCATTTCACTTTTTTGTAGTAACTTTGCATTTTAAAACCAAGATATATATTTATGCCTCTGCACAATAAAAAAGATCACATGGACTGTGTATATTATGCGACGGATGAAAGCGCGTTGTTTCGACAATATCGTTTGTCCGATAGTACGGATATTTCGGATATAAACGAAAGTCATAGTGTGCTTCTTTATCTTGCGGAAGGTTGTCTCCAGATTACATTGGGAAATTTTACGTCGCGCACCATTGAACACGGTATGTTGGTGTTTCTGCCGAAAAATATAGGCTTCACCGGACAAACTATCGGTTCAAGTTATTTTATTGCCAGTTTTTTTGCTGGGCGATTGCCTCTTTGCAACAAATACGATTTAGTCGATCTGCAATACCAGGTGCGTCAGCGTAATGGTAGGCATCTTCCCCCCCCCTCCCGACAATTTCCGCAATTAGCAGTTTGTGAGGAACTTGTTGCTTTTTATTCTGATCTTTCCCACAATCTCGACGAAGGGCTAAACTGTCTTCATTTTCATCGGCTAAAACAAGAGGAATTGTGTATTCTTCTACGTGGTTATTATAGCCTGGAAGACCTTTATATATTATTGAAATCCGTTATTGGAAGCAGCGATAATTTTAAAGATTTTGTACTTGAAAATTATCAACATGTCAATGACGTGAGTGATTTTGCGTTGTTGGCTCATATGAGTGTACGCAATTTTCAGCGTAAATTCAAAGAAGAATTTAAGTGGCCGGTACGCGAGTGGCTCAACGAACGTCGTGCCGAACGTATCCTGCGTGATATTCGGAATACTGATAAAAGCATTGCGGAAATTGCTACAAGCTATGGTTTTGCCACTGCATCCTATTTCACGGTATTCTGCAAACAATATTTTGGTATGACACCTTCGGAATTGAGGCGGAGATCGAAACAGACAGCCACGAAATGTAGGGAGTAAAAATACAAAATGAGCGAATTCCTGTCAGCATTTCGCTTGAAGAATGATTCTGGAAGGTATGAAAAACAACTTTACAAGGTATGCGAATAAATAGATTGATGTTATTTATGTTACTGCTTGGGTATTGTCATATCGGTTGCGGGCAGGAACAAGTGTTGGTTGATACCCTGAACGTTCAGGTTTATTTCCGTCAGGGTTATTCGATTTTGGAATTTGATTATCGGGACAACGCAAAACGTTTGGCTGCTTTCGTGGACAGTGTTCGGACCTTGCAGGGGAGTGCCTCGTGTCGTGTGAAAACCTTCCGAATTGTGGGAACAGCCTCTCCGGAAGGCGTCAGCGTGTTAAACAAACGCTTATCGGAAAATCGAGCGAAGAACCTTGTAGCCTGGATTGAGGAGTATATTTCGCTTGAAGGAGCTACCCTCGACATTCAGGCTTTGGGTATCGACTGGGAAAGGTTGGAAAGACAGGTCGTAGCTTCGGACATGCCGTATCGAGACGAAGTGTTGGAAATTCTGCGCAATACCCCTGTCTGGGTAATTCGGGACGGTAAAGTCGTAGATAGCCGTAACAGGCAGTTGGGGATGCTTCGTGGCGGTCGCGCGTGGAGGTATATGGAGGAGTATTTCTTTCCTGAACTGCGGAGTGCCGGTGTGCGTTTGGTCTGCGAGATGGAATGTCCCGCATCCGCTTCGCAGCCGGAACCGGCGCCTCAACCTGAGCCTGAGCCTGAGCCTGAACCTGAACCTGAACCCGAACCCGAACCCGAATCCGAACCGGTCGTAGAATCAGCCTCCGTTCCCGTCGAAATTCCAGTGCAACCGGAATCGCCGGCCTGCAAGCCGTTCTACATGTCGCTGAAAACGAATCTGCTCTACGATGCGGCCTTGGTTTCTAACATCGGTGCAGAATTCTATCTCGGGAAGGGTTGGAGTGTCGGTGCCAACTGGATGTATGCTTGGTGGAACAGCAACAAACGTCATAATTACTGGCGCATCTACGGCGGCGAATTGGACATCCGAAAATATTTCGGGCGCCGTGCCCAGACCAAACCGCTTACGGGACACCACCTCGGCATCTACGGTCAGGCTTTCACCTACGACTTCGAGACCGGGCACAAAGGTTACATAGGCGGCAAGCCGGGCGGCACGTTGTGGGACAAACTTAACTATGCGATAGGTGTCGAGTACGGTTACTCGCTTCCCATTTCCCGTCGTTTAAACCTCGATTTCACGCTTGGCGTGGGTTACTGGGGTGGAGAGTACCACGAATATATTCCCTCCGACGGCCACTACGTATGGCAATCGACCAAGCAACGTCATTGGTTCGGGCCCACGAAGGCGGAGGTGTCGTTGATTTGGCTGATCGGTCGCGGGAACTACAATGAAAAGAAAGGAGGCAAACGATGAAAAAGTTGTTCATATATCTGTTTGCAGCGCTTGCAGTCGCTTCGTGCGAACATAAAGACTTGTGTTACGACCACTCGCATACGATCGACGTAGAGGTGGTTTTCGATTGGCGGAATGCTTCCGAGGCAGCTCCTGAATCTATGTCGCTCTACCTGTTCCCGACAAACGGAGGAGAGGCACTGCGCTATGAGTTCACCGATTGCGGGGGCGGTACGATCCGGGTGCCCGTCGGAAACTACGGGGCGCTCTGCCTGAATAGCGACACGGAGAATGTCACTTATCGCAATACGGATCAAAAGACGACTTTCGAAGTATCTACTCGTACGACCGATCTGTTGTCCGGCCTTTCCGCTTTGGGTGTGCGGTCCGACGGTGTTCCTCGTGCTGACGGTACGGAAACCGAGCGTGTGGCGTTACCCCCGGATGAGCTTTGGAGCGATTGTACGGAGGGGATCGAGTTGAAGCAGACGGCTGCGGCCCAGACGATCGTGCTTTATCCGGAGCTATCGGTTTGCAGATATACGGTCGAAATTCGCAATGCGGAGAATCTGAAATACGTATCGGGTATCAGCGGCTCGTTGTCGAGCCTGGCGGGAGGCTTGCTGCCGGGTGTAGGCTACGATGCGATCAGCGAGGAGTGCGTCACGATACCGTTTGACGCCGCCGTATCTGCCGACAAGACGCTCGTTACCGGGAGCTTGCTCGCTTTCGGACATTGTGCTGCGACTCAGAACGCACATCAACTGACCATCTATGCGGTTTTGGCGGACGAGAGCAAGTGGTATTACACCTATGACGTGACGGATCAAATCCATTCGGCTCCCGATCAGCGTAATGTGCATATCGTTTTGGACGGGCTTCCGTTGCCCAAACCTATCGTCAATGGCGGTGGTTTCCAGCCTTCGGTGGATGAGTGGCAAAGTGTGGATGTCGATATCGAGATGTAAAATGTTAATGATCTTCCCGATTTTATGGGGGGGGGAATTTGCATAGATCAATGTTAAACCTTTTAATTAATTCACTGATGAAAAAACAATTATTTTTAGTGGTCGTGGCGGCTCTTGCCATGGCATCGTGCTCGAAGGACGAATCGACGGGCATCAACAATGGCAACGCGATCGATTTCCGTGCAGCCATGCAGACTCGTGCTTCGGAAACGACGATGGCTAACATCACGAACTTTTTCGTGACGGCACTCGACAAGAACAACGCCAACTATTTCTCCGATGCGGAGTTTACCAAAGATGGCGCTTTCTTCACTTCTACTCCGGCCTACTATTGGCCCAGCGACGGCAGCAACCTTTCGTTCTTCGCTTACTCTCCTTCGGCTGCGGACTTGGATGCTACCGTGACGATTAATTCGACGACCAAGACGCTCGCTGATTTCGAGCCCGCAACGACGATCGCCGACCAGAAGGATTTCATCACCGCCACTGCTACGGGCAGCAAAACCGATGAGGCGGCAGGTGTCGCCCTGACGTTCGGGCACCGACTTTCCCAGATCGAGATCAAGGCTAAAAACACGAACGACGGTTATGTTTATAAGGTTCAGGGCGTGCGTATCGGACAGCCGGTTTCGAAGGCGACGTTCGATTTCGGAACTACCTCCTGGCAGTTGGGATCGGTAAAGACTAATTATGAAGCGACCTATGCGGGTAGCGAAAAGACGCTGACCGGTACGGCCGCATCGATTATGGCGGTGGAAGACGACAATGCGATGCTCATTCCGCAGCAGCTTATAGCCTGGACTCCCGACACGGACAAGACCAATACCAACAAAGGTGCATATCTGGCCGTGAAGGTCAATATTACGACCAAGGACGGTGCCCGTGTCTATCCTTCTGTCGGCGAATATGACTGGGTCGCAGTAGCTGTCAATACCAAGTGGGAGCCCGGTCAGAAGTACGTTTATACGCTGGATTTCTCGAATGGTGCCGGTAAGGTCGATCCCGAAAAGCCCATGCCGGGTCCGACAGATCCGTTCAAACCGGGCGAGGATGTATTGGGCAGTGCCATTAAATTTACGGTTACGGTAACTCCGTGGACGCCGGCTTCGGAGGATGTTACGATGTAATCGATAAATTAGGATCGGGCGGGGTTGGACCGCAAAGACTTGCCGTATGTCCGAAGGTGTAGTGTACGGCAGGCGAGGGGAGGAAGGCCTCCGGCCCTCCTCTGTCCCTTCCCGATCACTTGAGGTAGCCGCAGAGCTACCGTTCGGCTCGGCCGAAAAACGCGTGAATTATATAATGTCAATGTAAATTATGAAACAGATTCTTGCAACTTTCCCGTTACGCAATTTTCTGCGGGTATTTGCTCTGGTGACAGCCGTGTCTGCGACCTCCTGTTCGAAAGACCCGGCAGTGGATGGAGAACTGCACGGTGATATGCTTCGTTTCGCAGTCGCCGAAGCGGACGGCTGGAATACGCAGTTGCGATGCGGTGCTGCCGGGTCGGAAGAGAAGAGCGCTGCCTCTCCGGAAAACGTCGCGGAAGTATTTTCGCTCCGGGGAGAAAACCCTGCGGACACGCTGTTCCTGCACGCCTCGGTCGCCGACGGAATCGCCGCACCGTACCCGAATGTGCAAACCGACCGATTGCAGACGCGTGCCACGCCCGTCGAAACGGGGACCTTTTACGATTCGTTCGGCGTATTGGCTTCGGTTTATACGGGGACTTGGAGCGAGGATTCCTGCTTGCCGGATTATATGTACGATGTCGAGGTGACCGAAGCATCGTCCTGGACGACCTCCTATTACTGGCCCGGTGCCGGACGCAACATCCGTTTCTTCGCTTACGCGCCCTATGGCGGCCAGGGGATCGTTCTTTCGGATAAGACGTCGGCCGGTACTCCGTCGATCACCTATACGGTCCCGACAGCCGTCGCCGACCAGCAGGATTTGCTGGTCGCTGCTACCTCCGGGATGGCCGGCAATACCGCTGCGGCGGCTCCGTTGAGTTTCGCTCACGCGCTCACTGCCGTACGCTTCACTACGGGCGACGATATGATGTCCGGGCGCATTACGAAAATCACGCTCAAGGGCGTTTACGGTTCCGGTTCGCATACGATGGGTTCCGATTCGTGGAATGGTTACGGCGCTACGACAGACTTTTCGCAGACACTTGCGGCTACTGTGGACGGGTCTGCGGACCAGGAGATCACTCCTGTCGCAGCGACCTTCATGATGTTGCCGCAGACGCTTCCGTCGGGCGCTTCGATCGAGGTCGTCTATACGGACGACCTGACTTCGACACAACGAACTTTAACCGCCTCTATCGCAGGCAGCCAATGGCCGATGGGCAGAACCGTCACTTACCGGATTTCGACGTCGAGCATCGTAATCACTCCGACTTTTACCGTGATGGCTCCGGCCGATTTTACCTATGCCGGAGGCAGCGAAAATTATTCGGTGACCAGCTATGCCGCCGTTTCCCGTCCGGGCGATGCTACGCGAACCGTTCCGGTGGCCTGGACCGCCGAATTTGTCGAGGATGACGGCAGCGGGGGCTACAACGTGATCGCCCGTCCGGAATGGCTCACAGCTTTTACCGCGAGCGGCAACGGCGGTACGTCGGCCACGTCGTTCTCGGCTACGATTGCGGCTCAAACGGGTGTCACTTCCAATTCGCATAACGAAACTTTGAAAATGGCAGCTTCTGTCAGCGGCACGTACGATCTTTCGACCTCCGGTGGCACGACCGCGATGCGGACCGCCAACTGTTACGTCATCAACGCCCCGGGACAGTACTCCCTGCCGTTGGTCTATGGTAACGCTATCAAGGACGGCGGTACGAACGCTTCGGCCTACACTTCGCAGTCCAGCGGAACATACGTATTGAAGACCTTCGTAAACCATCTCGATGCGGCTATCACCGATCCCTATATCTATAACAATGCGGGGTGTACGCCCCTGGATGCCGTACTCGTTTGGCAGGACGAGGAAAATCTGGTGACGAATGTCCGGCTTTCGTCCGACAAGCACAGCCTGACCTTCGACGTGCCGCAAGCGACGATCAAGCAGGGCAACGCTATCGTGGCCGTGCGTGACACGGACAGCCGTATCATGTGGAGCTGGCATATCTGGGTGACGGACTACGAGCTGGGCAGCGATGTCAGGACCGTGACCAACTACCAGGGTATAGCGTATAAAATGATGCCGGTCAATATCGGCTGGTGCGATGCGGAAACCACCACCTACGACGCCCGCAGCGTGAAGGTTCGCTTCACGCAGGCGGAGACCGGTGCCATGCAGGTCATAACGCTCACCCAGGCATCGCATTCGGTCGTAAATTTCGGTAACCAGCCTTATTTCCAGTTCGGACGCAAGGACCCGATGTTGGCCGGTATTCGCAACGCTTCCGGCTCCACAGTCGATAAGGGCTGCTATTCCGACGGCTATGCGTTCGACAAATCGGGAACCGGCAAGGTCGCCATCGGCGTTTCCATCCAGCATCCGCATATATTCTACAATTACGGCAGTTCATCGATCTACGATTGGTGCGCCACGTCCTATTCCAATCTTTGGAGCGGCGACAATACGGTGACGACGGCTAACGACAATGCGGTGGTTAAGACGATTTACGATCCTTCGCCCGTCGGCTACCATCTGCCTTCGTCGAACGCCTTTACGGGCTTTACGTATAACGGCAGCAATGTTTTCGGGTCTTCTTACTTCGGCTCCCGATTCAATTCGCCCTATACCTCCACCACCGATTTTACCGATAATTTCGGTTGGGAGTTTTATTGTAACAAGATGACGGGCGAGGGGAGCTACGACACTGCGGGCGGTACGATCTTCTTTCCGGCTTCGGGCTATCGCAGCTACTCGGCGGGCACGGTGAACAACGTCGGCAGCCTCGGCTACTTCTGGTCGGCCGTGCCGTACTCGACGAGCTACGGCCGTAGCCTGAGCTTCCGCTCGTCGTACATCTACCCGCTGAGCATCAACTACCGCTCCGACGGCTTCGTGGTGCGTCCCGTCCAAGAATAGGCGCGAAGCGACCATCCGATTCATTGGATTGATTGGATTTATTCCCTGCGGCTTGCAGCCGCAGGGTTTTATCCTTCGGATCACGCTGCACCGCAGCAATATCACCTTTCTGCATGGGTTTACGATTGTGGAAAAACGGACGTTTCGGGGAGATGCTCCGATTTTGAAGATATGAAATGACGGGAAATCCGGACAGACCGGCTTTGCGGAGGCGCATCGATGCAGGCCGGCTCTTTTCGGGTTTCTTATTAAATCCCAGCGGTATCCGCCGGGATTTTCTTATGCAGGACGATGGGATCAAACAGGTGGGCCTTAAAATAATTCATATTATCGCTATTTGAATACCAATAGATAAATTACGCGATTCTTCTCAATAGAAATTTTTTGTAAGTTAAAATTTTCTTACATTTGTGATATAAAGATATGGATATTCAAATAGACTATACTTCAAAATTCATTTTTAGAATGATCCACTATTCCAATTTGGAATTCATTCTAAAACATGGATTGTACACTAAGAATAGTCGTATGAAAGATCCTGAATATATCAATATCGGGGATATTCAGTTAATCGAACAGCGACAAAATTTTCATGTTCGAATTGATCCTCCGGGCGGGGATTTAGGGGATTATATTCCGTTTTATTTCGGAGGCCATTCTCCGATGTTATTGAATATTAAAACAGGGTATCGGGGTATCCGAAAAAGACCGCAGGACGAATTGATTTATATCGTTTGTCGTATTAAGGATATTGTTGCGCAATGTCCTGCATGGTGCTTTACCGATGGACATGCAAAGAATAAACTTACTGAATTTTATAATGACATCAAGGATTTGACCCATGTGGATTGGGAAGTCGTCTGCACGCAATTTTGGGGGAATGATGAAGCCAATATGGATCGGATGCGGAGAAAACAGGCCGAATTTTTGGTGAAAGACTGTGTGCCGGTTTCGTGTGTCGCCGGAATTATTGTCAAAACGGCAGACCGTGAAGCATATGTAAAAACAATTTTATCTCGTTTATCCATTGAGATACCGATATACGTTGATAGCAAAAATAACTATTTTTATCCATGATACATTATGTGACAGGTAATTTGTTGGCTGCTTCCGACGAAGCTTTGATCAATACCGTTAATACCGTTGGTGTTATGGGTAAAGGAATCGCCTTGCAATTCAAGGATAGGTATCCTTATAATTTTCAAGTATATCAACAAGCGTGTAAAGAGGGCAGCATTTTCCCAGGCAAATTGTTGGTAACACGAGACAGTAACCTTTCGACCGATTCTAAATGGATAATTAATTTCCCGACGAAAAAGGACTGGAAGCATCGTTCCAAATATGAATATATTGAAGAAGGACTGAAAGATTTGGTGCGGGTTCTTGATCAATATAGGATAAAAAGTATCGCTATTCCTCCTCTTGGATGCGGCAACGGTGGATTGGATTGGAGCAAGGTGAAAGAGTTGATGGAAAAGTATCTCGGGGAATTAAATGTGGATATTCATATCTATCAGCCGAACGAAGCCGTCAGCGAATTGTTGAAGCAGGAAACGAATTGTCGGGAGGCAAAATTAACTCCGGCGAGAGCCATGTTGCTGTACGCTCTGTTTTATTATGAATCGTTAGGAGAAAACAGCAGTTTATTCGTCGCAAATAAATTAGCATATTTTATGCAATTGCTGGGTGAACCTTCATTTGGCAAACTGAAATTCGTTGCAGGACATTATGGCCCCTATTGCACTCAGGTCGGATATATTCTGCACGACATTAACGGGAAATATATCAAAGGTCTCGAACAGATGAAGATCGGAGCTTTCGATTCTTTGGAGTTGCAATATAGCACGATGAAGGAAGTTAGCGAATATGTGAAAACAAAGTTGAAGTCGGAACAGGTTGATCGTTTGAAATTATTGATAAAATTGATCTCTGGATTTCAATCGGCTTTGTCTCTGGAAATTCTCGCGTCTGTTGCGTATGTTCGGAAAGAAAATACTTATATTGACTTGGCGCAAACCATTACACAGATTCAAAATTGGTCTCCTCGAAAAAAACATTTGTTCAAAGAGAAGTATATTCAAATAGCTTATTCTTATTTAGAAGATTTTTCCAAAGGACGAGATTGTCTATTTAGGACTGTAAAGTAAAATAGCAAATTGACGTTTATGAATAAAGAATCCCGATAAGTATTTATCGGGATTCTTTTACTTGGTTTGTCCGATAATCTTTTAGCTGCAATGCACTCTATGCTCATAATTTTTCATAGTATTGCGGCCAACTTCCGAATCTGTTGCAATCGAGCCGTCAGTTTACTGTCTTTGCGAGCTGTTTGCATATTGTATCGAGTCTGCATATTGGTAAGCATTTCGGCTTCGATTCCCAATGCAGCCTCGAAATACAAGGCCATAGTTTCGGTTACAGGGCGTTTCGCGTTCAGAATTTCATTGAGCATCGTATAGGAAATACCTATCTGTTCGGCCAATTTTTTCTGCGAGATGCCTCTGTATTCGATCTCCTCCTTCAGTATTTCTCCCGGATGCGTAGGAGTGTATGGATAACCTAAATTTCCCATAGCAATTATTTATAGTGGTTCGACAACTCAATAATATTGCAAATCGTTATTTGCTCTTTCCCGTCGGCTTCGTGCGAAACCAAAAATTCAATCCGATACTGGTCATTCACTCTGATTGAGGAAATACCTTCTTTATTTCCAGTCAGTACCTCGTACCCCAATGAATGTAACTGATAAAGAGCTTCGATACAACTTGCATCGTTAAGAATATCTATACGTTGCTTGTAGCGTTTAACTATTGTCGGTTGGTAACGGTGTTTTCTATCTTTACACTTTCCTTCGTAGTATAATTCCGATAGATACTCTTTTTGGAATTTTACAATCATTATTGCTGATTTTTACATTGCAAAGATAGTGCTTATTTTCAAAAATTCGCTAAAAAAGTGAATTTATTTTTGGCAGATATGTTAATTGGCATCCATATACCGTTGCATCATGGCCATAGCGTTCGGGTCGGCGTTCTGTTGTGCCGCCTGTTGCAACTGCGTAAGGGCTTCGGGGTCGATTTGACCGGCTGCGGCCTGTTCGTTGAAAGACTTGACCTCGGCGAGTAGTTTGTCGGCCCCCGGCAGCGAGCAGTTATTGAGGAATATTTCGAGCGGTATGCGGCCGCTTTCGAGCAGTTTCATCAATAGGTCGTCGGTCATTTGCCGGAATACGGGCGTATCGTTCGATTTTGCGGCCGTGAGGTTAAAATCTTCGATTTTCTGCGCCATTTCCGGCTCGTAGAATTTCGCCATCTCTCCGGCGGTTTTACCATTGGTGCCGATGTATCGACGGGTCGTGTAGTATTGCATGAGGACTTTAAGCAGTTTTTCGTCGCGTTCCTCGCAGAACATATTGTAATTCTCGAACAGCACGACGAAATTCATCATCGAGTTTTGTGCTTGCTGGGCGTAGAGACTCGACGGCGTATTGGCTCGCGGAACTTGCCCCTGTACCGCTCCGTTCAGTCCGCTGATTTGCTGCATGATGTTCATTTCCTGCGCGAACATTTCCCATGCTCCGATATTGGTGCCGTTCATGGATATTTGCTTCGGGAGTTTGTCGTAGGCCCCTTTTTTGATAAGAATGACGCCGTTCGTTTTGACGTATTCGCGTGCGAAATCCTGAATGTCCATATCGTCGGGTATGCACTCCTGCGGAACCATCAACAGCCCTTTTGCCGAGGCTCCGATGATGAAATCCAAAAGGGTCAATAGCCGGTTGATATAGCGCTGAATGTCTATTACGTCCGATAATACGGCTTTGAACCGTCCGTCGATTACGGGCATGGCCGCAAGCACGTAGGGGTGTTCTTCGTGTGCATAGGGACTTTCGGTCTCTTTGATGCAGTAGCCGTTCGGCGTAAGGTATTTCACCCGCCAATAATATTCGTACTGTTCACGGGCGTAGATGAGTTTCACTGTGTCTGGGGCGATCCCTGCGGCCATACCTTGCTCGATGCGCGAGGCGTTGATCGCTTCGACTTCTTGCATCGTGAGTTCGGTGTATATCTCCTCCGTTCCGTCGGCGTAGTCATGTATGTATAGTACCCAGCGGCCGAGGCGTTCCCACACCTCGATAACGCGGTATTTGCCGAGGTCGTTCGTGTATAGGAAATTCAGATTTTGAAGCCGTGAGGCGTGATTTTCATAGAGGTTTTCCAGCTTTGTATGGTCGTGGCAGATGCCATAAATTTCGCGTAATGCCTGCACGTCTTCACGGCATGTGGCGAAGTTGCGCACCAAATCGTCGAACGTGTAGTCGTGCAGCTCTCCGATGCGGCGGATGTCTGTCAGTCGCGGATCTTCGATGTCGGCATTGAAAAATAGCCGGTTGATGTTCACGAGGTCGATTTTTCCGTCCGTGCGGTTCTTGGTACTCCAATAGCCGTAGCGTACCTTCGCGCAGGCTATCCCCGTCAGACAGAGTTCCTCAACAACGTTGATGTCTATTTTTCGGATTCTGTTGAGCTGGTGGCACGCTTGCAGGGCGTTGGTCAGCATTTCTCCGAGCGGCTGGTCGTCGCGACTGCGGGCATATACGACCGTTTGCGTGGGCGACGAAAGGAGTTGTCCGTGAATATTACGGATATATTGCTGGATATAGTTGTGTTTGAGCGGCACTTTCCCGCTGCGGGAGATCAGCGCATCTTCGCGGATCGTCCGGTGCGGATGGTCGGGGTCGGGTACCGTGTCGCTCCATTGGTCGCCGTTCTTGTATCGCAGATTCCGGGAGTGCTCTTTGCGCAGGTAGTCCATTGCGTCCCAATCCCGCGCACAACGCCACAGGAGCGTTAGATTGTCGTCGGCGTAGCGCATCGTGCCTTGCTCCCATTCGCGGCGTGTTCGAGCGACGCTTTTATCCGTTTGGGCCAACAGTTTCAACCGCCGGGTATCAATATTCCGTAACATGGTCGTCCTCGTTTAATGCGTTCATCATCGTTTCGTTCAATTCTTCTTGTAATCGGTCATAAGCTGCGGTATTGGGACGCGTATCGGCAAGTATCGCCCGCAGCTTGTTCACCGCCGTTTGGTGTGCCTTGAAAATTGCGATACGTTGCAGATTCCGTTGTACGGCAGGATCGGTGCGGTCGAGTGCCGGCCCCATGCGTTTATATTTGGCTTCGATATTCGTCAGACGGTCGCGGAGGGTGTAATACCGTTCGGCTGGATTTTCGGGGCGTGCCGTTCCATAGAAGCGATTTATTACGGGCAGATCGCGGCTGCTGATTTCTTCTCCGGTGAATAGCGCCTGCGAGGTGTGCACCATGTCTTTGATGAACTTACCCATTCCGCCGCCGTAATAGGTCAATACGTGTTCGACGTGCGAGGGGTTGTACTCGAAGATACCCCGCAGCAGCGGGTCGATTTCTCCGTTCTTGCGTAGTCCGGCCGGTGTGTTCTCATCGCCGCCGCCTAACCTGTTGATCCCTCGACAGAGGTAATAAATCGCTTTGTTTACGTTTCTCAGTCCCATTTCCGAGAGCGGATAGTTTGCCGTCGTCGAGTAGCTGCGGCGTCCGACAGGATAACCGAACGCATCCTCTCCGGCATACCAGATGTCGTACCACGGCGTCAAAGCCGTAGGAATCAGTACACGTGTCGCATCTCCTTTGGATGAGGGCGAAGCTACGGGCGAGAAGTCCTCATAGAGCATCGTAAGCATCATGCGTGCGGCATCTTCGGAGCCGAGTTTTCCTCGGTAAAGGTCATGCAAGGCAGTTCCTATGCCGAAGAAAGCCCGGAATCCCTGTGGAAGCGGAATCTTCAAGTAACCGCGCTTTCCCATGCCGGGGATGATGAGGTGGTTATGTCTTTCGTATTCCGTAACGGCCAGATCGCGGCCGTCGCCTCCGCTTCCGGCGAGGAAGAAATCAAGCAGCAGACTGTCGAGAAATCCAGCCGCCGTCAGCGTGGCAACAGCCTGTGCAAATCTTTTCCGGTTACGCATGGCGATTCGTGCGACCTGTGCCGCTCCCTGTACCGAAGCATTGAAAAAGACGTAGAACATGCCGAGCGGCCGGGTTGCCGTACCGCGACGGTTGAAATTCACCGTAACGTTTTTTGCATCGTCGATAGCCGTAAGGAGCGATTTTCCTTGTTCAAGCGATGTGGTGAAGGTCGCCAAACGGGATGTGTTTTCGGCAATGCGGGAGGCATTTTCCAGCGCGACGCCTATTGCTTGCATACCGCTTTTGCGGGCAGCATACGAGAGCCATACCCCGGCGCGTTCGCTGCGCTGCGTTGCTTTCAGCAGTTCACCTATACGCCCCGTGCGGAATGCAACGTAACGTTTGATCTCCTTTTCGGCCTCGGCGATGTCTTTACTATGTACGAACCCCGTTTCCCCGCCGTTTTCACGGAAATAGTCGTAAAGCGTGTCCATGACCCGTTCGCGGCCGAATTGCCGGATTAGTTCCTGCCGATCGGCGGTGTCGAGTACGTCGAGCGTCCCGGTTTCGGCGATGGTCAGCGGCTCGGCCTTGCCTCGCAGTTCGCGGGTGATTGCGGCCATACTTGCAGGGATGTTACGCACGAATCCTTCGAGATTCCCGCCTTTGTCGATGGCGTGTACCAGCGCGGCGTGCTGCACGTCGCGCAGGAAATTCGCTGCGACAAACGCCGGATTTCGGGAGGTAAAAGCTCTTGCCAGCCAGCGTGTCGCGTTCCCGACCGTATCATCCAGCCATTTTGGAATCGCCAGCCGGTTATACTGGTTGATCGCGTTCGCCACGGCGGGATCGGCGAAGGTTATCACATAACGGATACCGTTCACGTAACATTCCACATTGCGCTGTCGTTCGTAAGAATGTCCCAAGTGTCCTTCGTGCTCGAAACGACTGCCCGATTCGGCTTCGCGGACAATGTTGAACCGTTCGGTCTCCTCGATACGGTTATACAGGTAGTCGGCCAGTTCATCATCGTGTGCTTGAAGTGCCGCGTTCATCTCCTTTTTCAGCCGGGCGATCTCCTTACGTGCCGCCTTCGATAGTTCGATGTCCTCGACGGCGGGGTCTATGGTCGTCGTAACCCATCTGTTGCCGATGCCTTTTGCCAACCAGACCTTATCGACGCGGAACAAGTCTTCCGAATTGCGGCTGTTGTTCTGCACCAACCGTAAGGCCGACTGCCTCGCCCTGTTGGTTTTGGCGGCGATGATCGCTCCGATACCGATATTCACCATTTGAGCGATCGGATTGCGGGGCTTTGCGATACGTCCTTCGGCTTCGTGCAGCACTTTCCGTAAGGGGCGCGGCCCCGCACTGTCGTCGATGAAGTCGTACACGTCGGCCGCATCGAAAGCCACCGGCTCGCCTTTCTGGTCGCGGTAGTTGTAATCATAATCCCGTAAGGGTACATAGTAGTCCCAGCCGTGCCCCTTTATCAACTTGCGGTGTTCGGGGGCTAACATTCCGTCCTCGACGAGGATTTCCAGCACGCGGTCGTTAGCCGCATTGATTCGCTGCCATAATCGCTGTGTCGGAATCTCTCCGGCCCGGCGGCGGAAATCTGCGACGATACTTCGGGCCAGCGTTTCGTTCCACGCATCGCGCGGGTCGAGGGATAGGGCCGCAATCCCCGTTGCCTGCCGTTCGAGCGACGATTCGGCCGTGATGTAGTCGATGATGTGTGTTTCCGTCATGCCTGTTTCACGGGCTATGGCTGCGATTTGGTCGAGTATGGGGTCTAAATACTCTTTCGTGTATTTGTCGATTGCGACTTTGGCGATGCTTGTCAAGTGGTTCAAATGTTTGTGTATGTCCGTGAGGTCGTCGATGCTGCCTCCGCGCCGCACGACTTCTTCCTGTAATCTTTCGACGGGTAAAGTGCTATCTATGAACCGGAGTTGCTGACGGCTTTTCCAATTCCGCTTGTCGTAAATCACAGTCGGTTCGATTCCGGCCGGCGGAGCCATTTCGGGCTGTGCCCGTTTCTTTTTAAGCAATTCTTCGACATACTCGCTCGCATATTTGAAATTCTCCGGTAGAGGTCGTTCGCTTTTCATCGTGCGTCGCCGCAACGGAGTGCGGTAGTTGTCGGAGAGGACGAAATCGAGGTGTTTGCGCATGGAGCGCACGATTTGCTCTTTCGTCTCTTGGGGTAAGGTTTTCACCAGTTCGTCGATGATGCTGCGATAGCTTTCTTGATCGGTGAGCTTTTGGAGGTCGAATAATGCGAGGTATTTGCGCATGGCCTTCAAACGATCATTGCCCATGCGGTCAATGATGGCTCGGCCCATGTCATCAAGCAGTCCATATACACGCATAGCGAAGTCATCGGCATTATGTTCGCCGAGTAAAACTCCGGTGATATGATGCTCGCGGATGTAGCGTTCGATGCTATACCGTTCGATATTTTCAGGTGTAGCGTCGTCGAATATCGCACGGTAACGCACGTTTTCAGAACGACCGAAAAGCTGTTTACGGATGCGTCGTTCGGTCGCTGTTGCGGCGACGGCTTCGGCGGCCGTGCGTGTTTTTTGCAGGCGGTGTTTCGACAACCACAACAAATAAGCGATGTCGCGGTCGCCGATACGCAGCGGAAGTCGCAATATGTCGCGTAGCAGCGAGCGGATACGGCCGATGATCCGGGCAAAGCGGCTCGGCGTGATGTCGCCTTCCGCCAAATGTGCGAGGTATTCTTCCGTTGCCAGACGGCGGGTATTTGCCTGGCGGTGCTTGGCGCCGGAGGATTGGTGCTCCTGCTCGCGGGCAATGTCGGCCACACGGCTGCGCCCTTCGGTATCGAGACCATTGTAAACCTTATCGAGAAAGTCGCCGAAACGGTCGCCCATCAGCGAGCGTAAGCCCATGTGTCCGACAATTTCATGCAATACGGTCGCTTCGGCATCGGCGAGTGTCGTAATATTGGGCAGGACAATGAACGTTTGTCCCGTTTGCGGGTCGTAAAAACCTTTTGAGTGTCGTTTACGACGTTGCACGAGCGGGTCGGAATCGGTAATTGCATCGAGGTCGTCGATAATCTCGACCGGAGTGTTCAGCGTGCGGGCGATCCGGCGAACGCGGCGAGCCAACTCCGCATCGCTTGCCGGGGCGTCGGAACCGAACGGATTGCCACCGTCGCGGAAGCGGAGGCCGTTTCCTGCATTGTCGTCAATCAATTCGTCAGGGTCGATGTCTATGGTTGCGGTTCCGGACTTGTCGGTTTCCTCCTGTGCTTCGATCGCTGCCAGTTCCACTTTCATCTGCTCTTCCAGCTCGGCGATGCGTTCTTCTGCCGCCTCCAACTCTGCTTGTTTGGGAAATCCATTGCCGACCTGCGTCTGTAAATATTCGATGGCTTGTTGTGCCGTTTCCATTCCGAGCTGCCGCTTCTGTATTTCGGCGTCGTACTCCTCACCGGAGAGCACTTTTTCGACTTGGCTGATGACGTTAATCATCTTAGCTCCGGCTTCGCCTTGCAGGTCGCGCCATTCGTTGCATTGGTAATAAATCGTGCGGTTGATGCGCTCCTTTTCATTGGAAAGGTAATTCCGTCGTAAAACAATTATAATGTCGAACTCTTTGCCGTTGATTCCGATGCGGAGTGTCATGTCCGATTGTGTACGGTCGGGTGATTGGCGGAGGGCATCCGCTTCGGCTTCGATGCGTTTCGAGAGCGGAACGAACAGGTCTTCGATTTTTTCCGGCTCGGAGGCTTTGAGTTTTCCCACTTCCACCGATACCACTTTATCGTCCGGAAACAGGCTTCGCAGGAAATCTTTTTTCTTACGGATTTGAGCAATTATTTGCGGGGTTGTTTGAAGGACGTTTTGCAGTCGTTTGAGTTCATGTGCGACGTATATTTGATGTTGATTGTAGTAGTCGCGTGCGTTTCTCAGCTTGCGTAGTTTATTCTGTTCGAGCGACAGGGCGAGCGCCGCAGCGCTGCCGGAGAGTGAGGCCATCATCTGCCCGAAATTCGTGCTGTCGCTGCTGTCGGTTTCGGGTTCTTCGAGCGAGCGTTCCGTAACCTCGCCCTTCATTGCCTGCTTAATGAACGATTCCTTGATTTTCAGCCGTTGGTAGCCCGTAACATCAAGCGTTTGTTTTACTCCGAGGCGCAGAATACGCACGGGTTTGTCCATTTGCAGGTGCAGATTGCCCTGCCGCACAATGCGGCCGATGCGTTGCAGGTAGTCCATAGGACGTATGGGTACGTCCAGATTGACGAGCATGTGCAGACGCTCCTGCATATTTACTCCGATACCTAATTTCTCGGTCGTGCCGAGTACGATCCGTACTTCGCCGTTGTTTATTTGCTTGTAGAGCGCCTCGCGTTTCGCGTCCGTTATGTAGTCGTGGATGATAGCGACCTGCTGGGCCGGTATGCCGGCGTCGATGAATTTACGCTTCATATCCACGAAAAGATTGAAGCTGTGGTCGCGGCTTTGGTAGGCGTCGCAGAAAACAGCAACGGTGCCGTTGTAATCGGCCGTTGCTTTCAAATCTTCTACGACTTCGCGCACGGCATGATTGACTTTGCTGTTGGGATCGTCCGGTAGAGCGGGATTAACCAGCCGCACGTCGATTGCCGCACGTTTGGCCAGTCCGAACATGACCAGCGGGATATGGGAGTTACGACGTTTTTCCTTACCGGACATAGCGTCGTATTGAGTCAGTATTTCCCGTATGCTGCGCATGATTGCCCGCAGCGCAGGCGTTTGGTCGAGCAGTATATCCTTCGGTTTGCCTCCCTCAATGCGCGGCGTTCCTACACCTTCGCGCAGATCCGGTACATCCTCCGTGAGTACGGTGTGCGCGACTTTCTTCCAGATCGCCAGCAGTTCCGGCACGTTGGAGTAACTGGCGAAGCGTTCGACTACGCGGAATTTGCCGTTTGTGGCAAACTCGGCCGATTCCTCGATATTTCCGAAATTGTTCGCAAAGGAATCGAAATCGGCGATCTCGTACTGTTCAAGTTCGTGTTTGGGCAGCAGATAGCGCAGGAACGTCCACATCTCGGCCATTGTATTGGATATGGGTGTTCCGGTGGCGAATACGACGTTTTTGTTCTGTTTATTTGCCAGAATATAAGATGTTTTCAGCCCATGCTCTGCGCCCGTTGCGACGCCGCAGGGTCTATACCTTTGATATTTTGCAGGTTGGTGGTAAAACCGAGCTTCTTGTAGGCATGTGCTTCATCTACCAGCAAAGCGTCGATTCCCAACTGTTCAAAGGTCATCGTCTCGTCCGTGCGGCGGTCGAGCAGACGTAATGCACGAGTACGGGCCTGTGCTTTGAGTTTTTCTTCCTCTTTGACTGTTTTATCCGTTATTTTCTTGTTTTCCAGTCCTTCGATCTGTTTCTTGATTGCATAAGCCTGCCGTTTGGCATTGTCCGGAGAATTGGCTTCGATTTCTTCGAGCTGTTGCATCTTCTCTGCGATCAGCGTGTCGATATATTCATTGACACGCTCCGGGGCATCCGGTATGGCATCCAGATAGCTGTGATAGAGTACGACAATATCCCAATCGTTATAGGCGATCTTTGCGAATAATTCCTGCCGCTGCGATGCCGTGAGGTCTTTTTCGGACGGAACGAGGACACGGGCGGCCGGATAGAGGGATTTTATTTCGGAGGCGAATTGGTTGAATGTCGAGCGTTGTACGACGATGCACGGCTTCTGGGCGATACCGAGCCGCCGCATCTCCATTGCCGTAGTTATGAGGGTCAGGGTTTTTCCCGTGCCGACTTCGTGTGCCAGCAGCGTTGCTCCTTGCAAACCTCGCATGACACCGATTTTCTGATGCTCGCGCGGCTTCTTCGTGTGTGTGGCGTTGGGAAAATAATCGAACGATGAAACGTCGATTTGTCTTTCGACGGTGCTGTTGAAGGTTCTGTTATATATTTCGACGAGCTTATCGGTCGTTGTTTTATCTTGTCCTTTAATCCATTGTTCGAATCGTTCTTCCAGCTCGGTCTGTTTCATGGCGGCCTGCGTCATCGCTTCGGGGTCTTTGACACGCTTTTCTTTCTGAGCCAAAGGGTCGTATTCGCTGCGACTGATGTAGGTCTGCGTCTTGTTCATCCGGTCGAGTGCGAGTTTGCTCCCCGGCGCTTGCGGAATCCCCATATTGGTATCGACCGTATTCCCTTCGTTCGAGATTTTGGCGATATACTTGTTGGCCGATGTTTTGGCGATATGGGCCGTTACGTTGAACGTCTCTTTGAAAAACTGTTCGTATAGGGCGATGGGTATCCATGTGCTGCCGAGCGATACTTTAATCAGCGGCAGCGGAATATCCATCGGAATAATTTTCACGAGCGCACGGATGTTGGCGTCGAACTGTCCGTTTTCATTGGCTTGCTCGGCCTGTTCGAGTTTCTCGCGGACATTTCCCGAGAGGTATTCGTTGCGCTCCTCATAAAGACCCGTTACCGGATTGACATAGATAAGTTCCTGTGCGAGCAGTTCTTTTTCTGTATCCTCTTGTGGTATGTGGAGCAATTCTGCGATATAGGGCATATCGAGCCGTCCGTAGCGGTAGAGCGATACGGCGATCGCGTCTTTCGGCGTGTCGGCTTTCAGTTCGCGTGTCGGTTCCAGCATCCGGCGAAAGAAGATGTCCGACCTTTGGATGTCATGTCGTTTCTTTCCGTCGGGAGTTACGATTTCCTTGTCGTTTTCGATGGCTGCGATGGAGGGAAAATCCACGTCGTCGCGCAGGAATGAAATACGCGTGTTTCTTGATAATGTCCCGTAACGACGGGTGAAGGTAGCGTAGGCGTCGTTAAGCTCGGCTCGCAGTTGCTCGATGTTCGGCAGATCATTGCGTTCGGCATCGAGCAGCTCTGTGATCGCACTTTTCAGCCGCAGGTAATCGCCTAACGCTTCGACTTTACTGCGGTTGCGGATTTTCAACGAGTTCCAGTCGGCGGGTACGGCTTGTCCGAACCGCACGATATATGGTTTTCCGTCGATGATCGTAAGTCCTCCCTCTTTTGTACTGTTGGGGGCCTCGACCGCTTGCGGTATTCGCTCCGTTGCGGGTGCCGGGGCCGATGTGTAGATATTTTCGGGGAGTGCGGATATGAAACTGTCGAGCGTGCGGGACTGGTCTATGTCGCTTGTGGGGACGCAGCGCTGTTCTGTGGGGCGTATTTCCACGCCACTTTCGAATCCGAAGCGCATCTGGCCGGCCATGAACTGCGGATTGTCGTGAAAATACTTGTTATAGTTCATGTGTGCCGTTGCTGCTTCGGTCTTTACCTTCCCGTTCGACAGTTTGATAATTCGTTCGTAGGGCGCCTCGCGTTCCGTAATGGTCGATTGCATATTTACGGCATAGGGTGCCGGCCCGGCTTCGTCGCGTTTGCGGACGATAATGATGTCGGCCGAGGTTTCGGTGCCGGCCGTATTTTTGAATGTACCGGTATTCAGACGGACTGCCCCGATGAAGTCTGCATTACCGTCGTTTACGACCCAATTCCGCAAATTTGCACTCCGATCGAGCGTTGCTGTCGAGGTAATGAATACGCCCAATCCGCCGGGTTTGAGCTTCCGGATGCTTTTGGCGATGAAATAGTCGTGAATCTCGAAACGTGAGGATAAATCGCGGTCGAACGTATCGTGTACTTTGAACGTTCCGAACGGTACATTGCTGATCACCAGCGAATAGCTGTTGTTAGGTATGCGCTGCTGCTCGAAACCTTCGATGTGGATATGCGCTTCGGGATAGAGCGCACGAAGGATGTGGCCGGACAGATCGTCGAGTTCGATTCCTGTCAAATCCGATTTCGACCGTATCGAAAGAGGCATCAGACCGAAAAAATGTCCGATGCCGGCCGATGGTTCGAGGATGCGGCCACCGTCGAATCCGAGGCGTTCCACCATATCCCATATCGACGATATGACTTCGGGTGGAGTATAAAATGCGGTGGTTGTGGATGCGCGTGCCGCTTCGTATTCATCGGCTGTCAGTAGTTCGCGCAGTTCGTTGTGGTAGGGATGGGCTATTTTGAAGATTGCTGGAATACCGCCCCAGCCGGAGAATTGCTCCAATACAGCTTTTTCTTCCGGGGTGGCTTCGCGGCCTTCGGCTTCGATTTCTTTAATGAGCCGGATTGCGGCGAGATTGGCTTTGATCTTGCCAACCTCGCCTCTCGGAGCGAGGTCGTGTCCTCGTTCGATTACATGGTTTTTGTACGAGGTGTTTTTTGCGACTTCGCTTTCTCCACCTTTTTCAACGTGGCGATGATCTCCCGCATCATTTTTTCGCTGATGGGTATTTGTTCCGGCTCCTCCGGACAGTAACACGGTCGGAGGAGTTGATAGTAATACTCGTCCACTACTACCGGATCTTCGTCCCGTTCGAGTGCTGCCTGCCGCCACCGCATCGCCCGTGTTACGGTCTGGTCTATCGAATCGAGCAATTCCGCCGGATTCTCCCGATACTGTTGCAACAGGCTTCTCGGCTGATAAAATGCCAGTTCCCAAAGCGCCGTCTTTGCGGCTTCCGTCTCCATAAGCGGGATAGTCTTTCTCGCTACTGTTTTCCCGTCGTTCATCGTTTCGTGTATTTTGATTCTCTTGTAATATATGGTCGAGCGTCTTGGCCGCTGTTATGTTGTCAAGATAAGCATTTAATTCTTTTTTTGCAAGTTCGGCCAGCTCGCCGACGGTAATATCTGCCGGGGCATAACGATTGTGTCCATTGGGTAAAAAGGTTTGTTCTTTGTTTCGCAGTCGCCATAATATTGGCTCTCCGAAGCCCATAATATCTTTTATTTTCAAGTTATTAGAATACCCGTATCGGTTGTCGTAGCTTTGTGGTGCGACGGGTACACTGACATAAATGCCCAAATCCGTTTCGGGTGCCCAAAGTGTAAACGAGCCGTCGCCGCCGGCCGGTGCTATATTGGTCTGGGCATAGATGGTTTTACCCTTGCGATCCGTTTCGTGCTCCCAGCCCAATTCATCGGCGAAAGCACGGCTGAATCGCTCCAAATCCTTGCGGAAGTTCTTTTCGGGGCGTAGATTGCCAGTCTCGTTTGTGTCTTTCTCGACAGCCCCCGTCATGTCGTATATTCCTGCCAATCGGTATTGTGCTCCCGTTCCTGTCGGCTGGGATGTTTTCTCGGCCTTGTCGAGATCGGCCATGTCGAACGCCTCCACCTGCTCGTAGCTGTCCATTTGCGCGGCATATTCCTCCATGCCGGGCATTTGGCGGGCGGCGGTGTAAATAGGTTTCAGATAGGGGCGGATCACGTCGCCCAGATCGGCGATCATCCGGCGGGAGAAGTCGGCGAATCGACGCGCTCCGGCCTCAACATGGTAAGCGGCCATTTGTGCACCTATGGAGAGTATTTCGGGGTCGAAGCCGGCGTTGAGTTGTCCGAGTTTCTCGCGCATCCGTCGTTTCAGTTCCTCGTATTGCTCAGTCGTTACCAATTTGTTCTGCGCCCCGTATTCGGGAGCTGTGCCGGCCGATGAAGCGGAATCGTCGGCTGTTTCCGATTGTTGTTTTTCCGCTGTCTGTCGGGCGTGTACCTCCTCTAATTCCGCATAGATGCTGTGTTGGAGCGGAAATACGGGTTTTCCTTCTTCTTGTTCTGCTGCCTTATTGATTTCCACCACTAACCGGATAGCGGCGTCTGCACTTTGTTCAGCCAATTTACGGATATGGTCGATGAATCGTTCGCGGGCTTCGTCATTTTGAACGATACTTTGTTTTTTATATCCCAGTCCCTCACGGGCCCTTGCCGAATAAAAACGGTACATATTATATGCCTTCGGAGAGTATGAATCTACCGGAACCAATGCCGCTTTATCAAATAGCGGATGTTGGATGGCGGGCTGTTCTTCCGATGTCGGGCGGGTGGCGTCGGATGTTGGTGCTGTCCCCCGAAATGCCTCGGCGTCTTCCGGGGTGTCGAATAGAAAACTGCGAGTGAAGGAGCTGTAATATCCGTCGTGTTCTTTGGCCCTCTTTTTCAAACTTTGAAATGCATTTCGTTCGATCCGTTCTGCCAATTTGACAGAGTAAAGAGTAGCGCCGGTCTTGGAGTGGCGGGTTTGTTCCGTAGGGCTGAAAAGTCCGGTTTCGGCCGATGTGTCGGATGTCGCGGTTTTCGTTCGATGCTGACTTTCGGCAAGGGTTGCCAGCTCCGCATGGATGCTGTGGCGAGGCGTAAGGATCGGTTTGCCCGCATATTTTTGAGCCGCAGCGTTGGCTTCCGCAACCAACTTGATTGCGGCGCGAACGTCTTTCTTGGCCAGCCGCCGCACGTCGCGGATGAATCCGGCTTTGATAAGGTCATTGTTCAGCACGCTGAAAACCTTATCGGGAAACGACGCGACGGCATGATGCAGGTATCTGTCGTATTCTTGGGTAATTGCAGGCGGAAACGTATCCTCGGCCGATGTGCTGTTTTGCGGGATTTCCTTTTGCCGTTCTTCTCGGAGCGGTAAAGTCCCCTGCGCATGATAAGCCTCCACCGCCTCGGCAATAACTTTGCTTTTCGAGGCTTCGGTACGGGCGATACGTTCCTGCAAACGGCCTATTTCCGCTTGCAGGGGAGCTAAAATGTCGTTGAGATTACGGTCGGAGAAATCGCGCGGCACGTCGAACAGATCGCCGTCGGAAGGTTCGTGAGACGGCCCGAACAACGTTGTTTGGTTATCCTCTTCGTAAGCGGTTCCGATATTGCGTTTTTCGGCAGCATAGCGGGTGCGAAGCGTGTGCAGTTCGGCCCTGTATTGGTCGAGACGGGCTTCGATCTCGGCGGCGGTCTCGGCCGCTATTCGTCGTTCGTCGTCGGTGAGGGGGCCGGATATTGCGTCCAGTCCGCCTCCATGTCGAACTGCGGCCGACCCGCCGCCCTGTTGTCCGAGATACGCATCATCACCTGCTGGGGCGTTACGTTGTTCTCCATCGACAGTCTCGCTACGATCGTTGCCAGTCGCTCCAAACGCTGAGGTGTCAATCCCGTTTCCGTTTTCGGTTTCGTCGTCATAATTTGCTGGATTGGGAGGTGCTGTCTCTGTCGCTTCAAAGTTAGTGTTTTTTGAAGATTCGGACGCATCCTCAATGAATAAATTATCTATTTCTGCCCATTGATCCTGCGACGTCTGTCCGGCCCATTGTGCGAAGGCGTCGTCATATAATAATTCCGTGCGGACGCGCTCCTGTTCGGCTTCATACTCCTGCATCCGGGCGTAATCCTCTTCGTCCATATCGTCGTATGGATTCGGAGTGTCGTTGTGCAACCTTACGGCAGCGTTGTAAGCCTGTCGTGGCGAATGTATTCGGGAGAGTACTTCCAGCACGGCATCTTTGATCGTCTTGTCGTCCATGTCCCAATGTGCCTGCTCCGTATTCCCGCCGCCGTATTGGAAATAAAGCCGCTCGGCGTATTGTTCGGGAGTGATACCGTCCGAAGATAGGATGCTGAACCGCGAGCGGCGTTCGTTTTCATTGCCCGTAAATCCGAGTTCTCGGGCCAACCCCCGACGATTGCCGCTGTCTTTCCATGCGAACCTCAACCCGCTGGCGATGTCGCGCAGGATCACGTCCTCGATAGATACGAAATCACCTAACTCGGCCGCAGATTGGGTGTAGGGTGTCGTTCGCTCTTTGCGGATTCGGGGTATTTCTGTGCGGGCGGGTGCCGCCGGGGGCGGCACGGCCGGGACCGGTGTCGGGTGCTCTTCAACGGGAACCGTTGCCGTGGCGTGCTGCTGTAAAAACTGCAAGGCGTCCGAATACATTTGCCGTTGTCCGGCATCGGCCGCTCCGTCGAGCATACGTTGTATGATTCGTTGTGCATCCTGCTCTCCTGCGGCTGCCCGAATCGCCTCGGCGAGTTGCCGGGCGATCGGTTCATTGTTCGTCGTGTCGGTATCCGTGGCTTCATTGTGCTGCGCAGGTGCGATGGCGGTGGTCGTTTCGGTCGGTGGTGGTGCCTCGGATTTCGGGGTGAGCGCATGGGCCGGTGTAAGGACGAATTGTCCGGTATCCAACTGTACGACGTAACTGCCGCCTTGCTTCCCTGTGATGCGCCCTTGTACCCCGTCTGCGGTAATTACTTCGTCGCCGTTGGCGTATTGTACGGCTTCGGGGGTAACGATTCGTGCGACTTCCTCTGGGGCAATGCCCGCTTCGGTGCCGGTTTCCATGTCGTATTGTTCCTGCTTGGCCCGATTCTCAGCTTCGGCCTGCTGTTCGATGATTTGAGCCTGCCGTGCTGAAAATTCCGCCAGCGGCGTTCGTTCGATATGTTCGAGTTCCGTCCGGTCGATCTGTCCGGGCTGGCCGGTTTCGGGGTCGAGGACGAATAAGGTTCCGTCCGTAGCCGCTTCGTCGGTGTCGCCCGAAAGTACGACATAGGTTTTCCCGTCCGCACGTCGGGCCGTTATGATTTCTTCGGTCGCCGTTTTGCCGTCAAGTCCTTTGTAGGCCCACCGCTCGGCGGTTTGTACGGCGGTATGGAGCGCTTCGCCCTCGGCATCGCCCGTCTCCATGCCGTCGAGAATCTGTCGTTGGAGTCGGAAGCGGGCATAGTCGGCGGCATGTGCGGCGTCCATTTTCCCGATATTGGCCGCCTGCCAGTCGATCGCGGCCATCGCCTGCGCCTGCTGGCTCATCGTCGGCTTGTGCATCGCTTCGAAAACCTGTTTGCGCAGTTCTTCATTTTCGATTTTGGCGAGCGCTTTTTTCTCCTCGGTTTGCAGGACGTGTGTTTTGTGGACGTATGCTGCGACGTTCGGCAGTTCCAACGCAGAGAACCCCGCTCCCATGAGCGACGTGGTGAGAAACGTCGTCCAAAGGTTTTCACCCGAAAGATTCTCCCGCCATTGTTCGTGCTCTCCGGTCAGAAGGGGCGACAGGATGCCTCCGGCGACCTCTTCCAACCATTCATCGACCGGGCCGTTCCATAGAGTTCGATTACGGAAGTCGGTAAGATACCTGCTCCGAGAATATCCCGGCAATAGCTTGTCGAACGACAGTTTTACGCCCATACGCCGGCCGAGCTGCTCGACTGGCCATTTCAGTACTTTCTGTACGCCTTTGCCGAGTTCTCCGCCGATATGCTCGGTAAACACGTCTGTAAACGAATCGGCGGCCGCCTTATACATGAGTTCGTACTTCGGCACGGGATGTTCTGTAACCGTCCCGTTTTCTGCCACTGTGTATTGTTGTTGCGCCCGCTGGTGGTAGTTGGTGTAGGTTCCGGCCTGTAAAGGCGTCATAGCGGCTGCGCTGACGGTATATTCACCCAATTTACGCAGGCCCCGCCCTACAAGGTTTTTCGCTTCTTTTTTGATAAGGGCACGTCCGACGGTTTTTGCGGCTCCGCTGCCCAAACCGCTCGTTGTGGCAAAGCCGGCCATGTAGGGCAGCGATGCCGCGACGCCGCTGCCGACTTTCGCGCCGGTGGTGGGGCCGCCTCGCCGGGCGATATACTCGTTTATTAACCCTGATGTGCGGAACAATTCGACTATATCTTTTTCGGTCGGGGTCAGCCGTTCGCTTCGGGCCGCTTTTTTCAGCGCCCGTGTCGTTACGATGTTTTCGGCCAGCTCGCGGGTTCCGAGCGAGGCAAAGTCCGCCAACGTCTGCCAGTCGAAAATTTCACGTGTAAGTCCCGATGTGCCGTCTCCGGCCTGTTTGTCCTTTTCTGTTTTCTGATTGAGGATTTTCAAGGCCCGCTCTGCGGCCTGCATGAGCTGCGTATCTTCACCGCCGAGAGCCGACGGGCTGCGTAGCATTTGCGATTTTGCATAAGAAGCCCATGCCTGTTGCCACAAGGACGCATTGTCCGTACCCTTATCCATGCGTGCCAACGTCTCCTGTCGTCGGGCGTCGGCTCGTTGGCGGGCACGGTCGTAGATCGCTTCGATATGTTCCGTGAGGCCCTCTTTGATTTGCCGCTCGTAATCCTCTTCGGACATGTTCGGAGCCGGTTTTGGAAGTGCATACGATGCAGATATATCGGGTGCTTCGCCCGATTCGGATTCGGCGGTCAGAGCGGATGGTACCGAGGCGTCGGCTCCACGTCTGCGGGTCTTTTGTAGGCCGGATATGGCGTTGAGCTGCCGAAGCTGTTCGGGGGTGAGTTCGGGAAGTGAGTTATTCATAATTCAGATAGTAATCCATGATCTGTTGGTCGGAGAAACCGGCTTCGCGCATCTGTTCGGCCTGTCCTGTTTCAAGCAGATTCAGTGTTTCGGGGGAGTATGGCCCGGTAATATAGCGTTTCGGCTGCCGGAACAGCAGCCCTATATCGGCGGGTGGTTTCGAGGGCTCCTGTTCGCCCGTGAGTTTCAGATAAACTGTGCGTAAAAGCTGTGCTTTCTGTGCCGGTTTGAGCTTGCCATACGAGAACTGCGGGACTTTTTCGCCTGTGTAGGCCGGTTTCTTGGTCGGGCTTCCATCTTCGGGAATGATGCCCATATCACGGCCTTTCTCGTAAAGCAGACTTTCCTGTGCCGGCGAGAGGCTTACGACGGTCTTTTCGTCGCGGTCGAGAAACTGGACGACGGCTTTGTCGGCGGCTGCGGCTGCGCGTGCGCTGGCGGTTGAAGCCGACGCTGCGGCTCGCGTGCGGGCCACTTTGAGGTTATTTTCACCCCGTATTTTTTCGATTTCTTTCTTGTCCCGGAGATCCTCGGCCCGTTTTTGTTTCTCTTGCTGGGCTTTCCACATATATCCCAGCAAGGCGTCGTATTGTTTCTGCGCGAGGTTATAGGCTTGGCCGGCGGCCGAGGCTTCCATGTTCGCGGCCTGCTGCTCGCCTTCCTGTTGTCCCATGAGGGCACGGAGTTTCAGTTGTCGGTATTCGCGGTTTTGGCTGTCGTATAATTTTTCCCACTCATTGATCCGGTCGAGCATTCGCAGCGGAGCATCGGTACCGGTTTTCGGCACATAACCTTCCGTTGCCATACCGACGATTCCCGTACCGAGGGCCGTAAGCATATTGCTCCATGCCGCGATCTTTGCGGCTGTTTCGGCGCGTTTGATGCGTGCGGGATCGGCTTCCGGCTTCATCGTCTCGATGTAGGCGAGAATCGGATTTTGGCCGCTGCGGTATAGTTCTGCGGCCCGTTGCTGTTTTTGCTCCCATACGGCTTTCTGTTCCTCGGCACGCTGCTGCCGCCGTTGCAGTTCATCCGCAAAGGAGAAAATGGCTTTTGTCGGTTGCTCTTGCGGTTCCATATCGCTAATTGTTGCCCGTGATTCCGGCAAGTCCCGATTTGCCGAACCCTCCTAAGCCATAGAGCATGGCGAGTTGCCCGAACGCATCGCCTACGCCGCTGACCATGTTTTGCATACCGCTGATTTTGCCCGATTCGGCTTCGTAGCGGGCATTGTCGAGGTTGTCGAGGCGGGCTTGATATTGTTGTTGTATCTGGTCTTTGTGCTGTTCGCCCAATCCGGCGATTTGGGCGACGACCTGCGAATAGTTCTTGTTGAGCTTGCCGGCAGCGGCGACTTTCGCTTCATCCGTCGCTCCGCTCTTGATGGCGTTTGTATTGAGCGCTTTGAGTTCATCCTCGTTATAGTCCCGAATACGTTTGAGCATCGCCCGCGAATCGGCACGGTCGAGGTACGGTTGGTTCATTTCCGATTGATACCATTCGTCGAGCCGTCGCCGACGGTCTTCGAGTATTTGGTCGGCCTTCTTGCGGCGTTTATTGGCCGAAACGCCGCCTGCGATGGAGGAGAGAGCCGAAATTCCGGCTCCTATGGCTAATGCAACGGGAAACATGATTGTCTAATCTTTATCACTTTGTAAAATTAGCGGCCGCAGGTGAGAAAATATCCTTATTTTTGATCGGAATATATCAATAAATCAGATACTTAATGTCTCGAAAGACCCTTCAAGACGACGAAAAGAATGCAGTCTGCGTGAGATACGCGCAGACGGGAAGTCTGCGGGCCGTAGCCTCCGAATACGGCATCAGTCCCATGCGTGTAAAGCGTTTGTGGGAGGCGTTGGGCGAGCAGCAGCAACAAGTGCTGCGGGCATCGGTCGAGGATTTGAGGCAGGAGGTCGAGACAACGATCGTCCGCAGCGAGCTGACAGGCGACTATCTTGAACGGGTAATTAAGGCGCGGGATGCGGCTATTGCCGAATTATGGGCGCGTCTGTCGGACGCGAAGCTGCGCAGGGCCATGTCCGATAAAAATCTGATCGCAGCCTGCAAAACGTTGTATGATATGAGTAGCGGGGCCGAAAAGCGACAGTCCGAACCGAACGACTTGTTCATGGTATTGAACCAGCGTATTCACAACGAAATCAATCACAACTATTACATACAAGAGCATGGAACGACAGAGGCAGACGGTTCCGATAGCGGGAATTAACCGTGCGGAAAATGATTTGACGGTGCAGGACGGCTGTTGCGAAACCCTGCACAACCTGCGATATGACGCGGGGGCATGGCGGAATGTCGAGACTTTCCGGCCGGTGGCGGAAATAACCGATTTCGGAGGTTTTACGTTGTTGTATAAGCATCCCGCGACGGCCGATGACCTCTATATCGCCTCGGACGAAAGCGGCACGATTCACGAGGTGTGCGTGTCGGGCGGGCGGCTGTCCTCGACACAGGTGATTATGCGCGGGGTGTCGGAGCTGCGGCAGACTTTTTCGTTCGGGAATGTCTTGGTGTTTATTACCGACGGTCGGGAGCTATATTACGTCCTTTACGGTAATGAATATGTCGCTTTCGATATGCCGGAACCGCCGGATATAAGCGAATCGAAAGAAAATAGATCGCGCTTCAAGACCGATTTTTATGCAGCGATACATCATGATTTCGGGAGTGTCACGTATGATTACGTCGCCGGTGACGACTTGGCACGCATGGATAATATCGCTCCGGACGGCGGGTATTTCTTTACACGCATCACTGATAAGAAAAACAAAACATTGCTGCTTCCTGCCGTGGATGGCGAATACTGGCTCGGAGCCATAGCCGTAATGGTCGCCTATCGCATGATGGATGGTGCTACGGTGGCGAACTCGGAACTGATGATCTTCGCCTCGGACGGCGGAGAGAGCGAGGACGGTCAGTACGTCGATTATGTGGCGGACGGAATGCCGTCGAAAGTCCCGGAAAGTATCAGATACGGGGTTTTCATCGGGACGAAATACAAGCACACGACCTGCACCAATAATTTTTATATCCAGCCTCAAATCGTTATCAATATTCCGGAAGGGATAGATACGCGCATCATCGAGAGCGTGGCTATCTATTCCACTCGGATTATTCCTGTGTACGATTTCGAACAGACATGGAACGGCAAATGGAGCCTGTCGGATCGGGGGAGCGGAGATGACAACAGTTACATGTGGGCTGCGGATTTCAGAAAACTGTTTACAAAGGACGTGGACTTGTTGCAGGAACCTCTGTATCGGATTAAAGAGATTGAAGTGCGCGATTTTGTCAAGAACAGCCATAAAGAGGCACTCACCTATACGCTTCTGAAAAATGCGGAGAGCCAGCCGGTTTTCGAGCCTACGCAATCGCTCCACACGCAGGTTGCAGGGTGTTACTACGAATATAACGGGCGGTTGCACAAGGGAAATATCCGTACCCGCCTTTTTGCCGGTTATTCCCGCTTTTGTTTGGGTGAGACGGAAGAGGGGATAACGACGAAGTTGATTTGCCGGTTGGATATAGACAATACCAGCAAGCAAGTGTGTCGTTCTGTACCAGCGTTCCGGCCGACGAAAATCCGCAGGGTCGCATCATACCCCGATTATCGGGCCGTCCAGTTTGCCGTTATGGTCGATGACCCCGGCTCTTATGGCGGAAAATGTCTGCTGAATGTCAAGCTCGATGCCTGCGAGGGTAATAATTATGCTTATGCCGTCGGCACTCCATCCGGCAATGCAAAATACCCGTGTATTAAAATGTCCGAATCCCCCGTAGAGTATGAACAGACGAACGACGACGATACTTATATCGAGACGAACCGCGTACAAGTATCTGCGACGAACAACCTGTTTTCCCTGCCTTTTGCCAATTCGTACCGTTTCGGAGTAAGCGAGGAGCGGATCATCGCCATTGCGACGGTGGTGGATGAGCTTTCCGCAACCCGTTTCGGCGCTTTCCCGCTCTACGTCTTTACGGATCGGGGCGTGTGGTCGCTGGAAAGCGGAACAGGCGAGGTGCTCTATTCCAATATTCTGCCTGTCAATCACGACCAGATTATCAATCCGAACACCTGCACGGCGTTGGAAACGGTGTTTTATATCACCTCACGGGGCGTACATAACCTCCGAGGACGTTCCTCGCAGCTTATTTCCCGGCAGATCGAGCGATACACCGGAGAGCTGACCGAATATTTGAAAACGGCGCAGATCTGCTTTCAGTTCAAATACGGGGATTTGATCGTCTATAACCCCGAATATCCGTATGCCTATGTTTATTCGCTGGCCTCCGGCTTCTGGTCGTCGCGCGATATGACCGGACGGATACTTAATAACGGGCAGATCATTATGCGCGGCGCGATCGCCTTACTTGGCGACGAAACGATGTCCTGTTCCGTCGATTGCCGCATCGTAACGCGCCCCTTGAAATTCGGAACGACCGATTTCAAACGCCTCGAAACAGCCGTAGTGCGCATCATGTCGCAGGACTGTTTCGTGCATGTGATCGCCGAAGGGTCGAACGACTGCCGTACATGGATAACCTTGCGCGACGTTTGGTGTCGTGTCGGCGATATGGACGCACGCTTTCGGCGTACTTCTACGTCGTTCAAATTCCTGCGGTTCAAACTGCATCTGACGGCCAACGAGCGGTTGTCGATGACCGGTGTGGATGTCGAGTGGTATCCTCGCTTTACGAAACGGTTGCGGTAGGGGCGTTACATTCCGTTACAAAACGTGACGAATCGCACTGCGCCCGATCGGAAATTATTTGTCAAAATTTTCGTTTGTGTCTGAAAAAATGTTTTTTTGTGTAAAATCTTAGAGTATGGACGAAAAATTCGCGGCGCTGAAAAAGTATAATTTCTGGGATGGCAATATTCCGGCTTTGGGATATTTGCGAAAGCATTATACGGATAAGATTGCCGATTATGTCGGCAATAAGCTACTGACGGCATTTTTTAGAGTCTAAAATGCCGACAAGGTTGTATGGTTGCAACCTTTTTTACTGCATTAACTCAACAACATCTTCCGGTAACATTATATCACCATTATCCTCCTTCGGAGTATTTTTAAGAAACGACATCGGAACGATGGTGTAGTTCTTGGCAAATGGCAATAGATTAGCTTTGCGAAGAAGTTCGGCTGTCAGTTGTTTACTATTCTCTTGGGTTGTCCATTTGCATTCGCCAACCAACAGATATTTTTTATCGAGCGATTCTGCCATCACATCAAATTCGACTTGTTCCGGCTTCTTGTCCTCATTGAGAACAGAACCCCACCAGCGTTTTGCCTTGCCATAAATCACTCCATTGACAATATTTCCTGTAACCGCATCCCGGCACAGTTTTTCCCATTGCATACTCACATACTCTGAGAAATGGGCGTTCAAAGCCTGTTCTATTGGCAAACGACGATCAAGTTCGATGAACGAACGATTAGGAACAACAAACTGATAGTAGAATGCCATAAACGGATCGGCTATCTTATAGAGGCTCTTTTTTGCATTCTTTTCATCAACCCCGAACGGAACATCTTTTTCCAAGAATCCGAGATCGACGAGTTTCTTCAATGGACGCGACAGATTGGTTGCAGGTTCGTTGCATCGTGCGGCAATCTCGGAAAGCCGGTTTGCACCGGTACCGATATAAGACATTATCGTCGAAGTCTTGACAATATCCTTCACATCATCCTGAAAGAGTTTTACCGGCTCCTCGTAAAGTGTTCCATTCACAGAAAGGATATTGTGCCATAAGGCATCAGCAAGTGAACTTCTGTTTTCCCTCAGTTCCCAATAACGCGGTACACCGCCCCATACTGCATACTCTTCAATGGCATTCATCGCATCAAGACTCAAAGCCTCCTGAATATACGGTAAACGTATTGGCGTAAGTCTCATTATCTCATCAGCACGACCATAGAGAGGCGCAGTAGAATCAAGGAACAGTCCATACATCATATTTTGTGATGAACCGCAAAGCACCAGGTTATACTTCAACTGCTTCTCATCAACAAGTTTCTGCAATACAGACGGCAGTTCCGGAGATTGTTCCACAAGATACGGAAACTCATCCAAGCATAGAGAGAAACGTTTGTTTGTCCGATAATTGACCGCACGAAACATGGATTCCCAATCCGGATATGTCAGTTTGTCGAAATCCGGGAATACTTGTGCTATCACTTTGGCGAGCAATGTCCTCTGATGCTGTCCTTCTGAACGGTCTGCAAGGAAGTAAATATCATTGTCCGACAACACCCTTTTGATAAGCGTTGATTTACCCAATCGTCTGCGACCGTACACTACGACTAACGAGGACTCCTCTCTCGCAAGAGCATCTTTCAGTCGTGCAGCTTCATCTATTCTATCAACAAATTTCATACGCCTTATTTATTATGCAATGCAAACATAATGATTTTGCGGCATAATGCAAATTTTCAAGACTTGTTTTTTATCTTCGCAGAACTATTTATGTATAGGAGAACATACGCTCTGTCCCTTTTTCAAGGCGCGTTTCTTTGGCTTCAAACTATTGATATGGATGCGTTTGATAATAATGTCGTAGAATCTTACAAAATGTCGAAATCTATTTTTTGTTGCAACCTCAGCGTGGAGAAATATTGGTCGGCCGGAAGATTCGATACCCACCAATCGAAAATCTCGTCGGTCGTGGCGTGGAAACGTTCCATGTAGCCGTTCGTGTCGATCAGATATTGAATACTGCGTTTTATGGCCCGTTCTACGCCGGGATAACGGCGGCGGTCTCTTGCTTTGTTTTTAACCGACGACATCGGACAGAAGATACAGCCGATACGTTGGTATCCCTCGTCGTATAACCGGCAATAGGGTAAGTTATTACCCCGAATGAAATTCCATACATCGGAATCCTGCCAGCGGTAAATTGGCGAGAGCATGATTTTATCTTTGCCTCCCACACACGCGAAATCCCGCTCTTTATTGCGGTTGAATTGGTCGAAGCTGCCGGAAAAGCGATGATTGCCGATTTGCACCTCGTTCCGCGCTGCTCGGCGTGGACTTTCAGCGGCTCGGATACCCAGCAGAGTTACGGTTCCGCCTCCGGCCTGTTCTTTCAAATAGGCGCAACAATAGCGCTTGGTGCGTATCGGCAGCATTTTTTTCTTCTCGATCAACTTGTAAATGTTGATTTCGGGACGATGTAATACGACATCGGGATATTGTGAGCGGACGAAACGCATCAGTTCCGGCGGGTCGATGGTCGTAATTTGCATGTGGGCCTTGAATTTCACTCCGGCCATCTTTGCGAGATGATATAATGCCACGCTGTCTTTCCCTCCCGAAAAAGCCAAGTGATACCCATCCGGCGACATACGCAGGGCCAACGTTTCTGCACGTCGTAGGAGTGCTATCGAGTAAGCGATTTTATGTTCGAGTGCTCCCATGTGCTCGTGGGGTTAAAACACCCTGCCGCGCATAGCAGGGCCACGGCATCAGCCGTTCTTTTCTACAAGTTTTTTGAAATGAGGATAAGGCCGGAACTGCGGTACTCGTTTAGCCGGAATCGACAACTGTTCGCCTTTGGTAATGTTCCGTCCGACTTTCGCCCGGCGTAGCCGGCTCTGGAAAACTCCGAACCCTCGTAAATAAACGCTATCGCCGGCAGCGACGTTTCTCTTAACGAGTTTCATCAAATCTTCCACGACAGACAGAACTTCCTGTGCGCTCATGCCTCGCTTCTCCGCGATCTGATCTACTAATTCTTTTTTCGTCATAGGTTTGTAAATAAATTGATTACGGCACTATTGCCTTATTTTATGTGCTGTTTGTGTCTTAAAACGACATCCATTCGGGCAAAAGAATTGAAGGTGGCGATCGCGCTGGTGTGGGTGGCCAGTACATCCCGACGGTTGGCGATGCTCTCCATAAGCCGTTCTATGTCGTGCCAATCCGATATTCTCTCCGTAATGCTCCGGCAATTCGCTAATGTCAGAGGACGTTCGAACTCGAACATGATGGGATAATTGCATCGTGTCCATAAAAACATTTTTTCATGTCGGGCCAATTCATTCCATCGGTGGCCGAATGAGGCAAGAGCGAGCCGGTCGTTTTCCGGCATGGTTTCCCCCCGCACCCCCTTCCCTTTCTTCAATACCGTGTGTATGTGTATCTGTTTTGCCATTATTCTCTTTATTCTTCTTTTCTTTCTTATCGGAAGGAATAGCCGTTTCTTCGGCAGATTGCGGTATATCTTCCGAATCATTCTGCATAAACCGGCATTTCTGCGTATTTTTTCGGATTTTCACGGAGGAATCGGCGATTCTTTCGGAATCATCGTCTATTGTTGCCGAATTATCGCCTATTTCTTCCGAAGAAATAAGCGAGTATTCAGCATCTATTCCGGCTTTACGCCGCAGAACCGCCATAATATCGAGATAACGGGCTTGAATTCCCCGTGAGGTCAGTAATTCACGGTGTTCGTAGAGCTGACGGTCGAACAATCCCAGTTCGATACAATCGCGGAAAATGTTGGAGGTACGGTCATCGTCCAATAGGCAGGTGTCAGCAATGTCAGCGATCAGGTCTTTGTCGGCAACGATATAATACCCTTTATCCCGATAAATTTCACAAAGCAAGGCGAGGTAAACGGCCAGTCCGTCGTTTTGCCAACGACGCATCAGCCGTTTTAATTTCCGGTCTTGGAATAGGTCGCAGTCCAACCGGAAATACATAAGTCCTCTTTTTACATTTCGCCCGGCCATCGGATTTCAGTTAGCGTAACTTTCCCAATTCAACAAGGCGTTTTACCGTGTCCAGCTCGATACGAGAATAGGTTACTTTGGAATTTCCCGTTCCCGGCTTGACCCGATGCACCCAGCCGCGATTGAGCCATGTACGCACGCAACTTTCACCGTAAATCCGATACGCTTCGCGTTGGGAAATTTCATCCTTAATCAATCCCAGTCGATTTAAGGCTATCGAGGCTCCGAGTGCGGCACTTTCCATGATTAGGGTCTTTTGTTCGTGTAAATCGTCCATAACGTCATAAGTATTCCTCAACTATTTTTGGATGCCGATGCTATCGAATAATCGTCGGATCTCGGTTCGGGAGAGTTTTGATCCGTTGGGTGCCGAGGTACAGAGAATGTAAAAATGCTTGTCTTTGGAACGGGTGCGGAATGTCAGGCCCCGTCGTTCCATGCGTGGAATAGCGTGGCGGGCATTGGTCAAAGCCTGGCCTTCCAGCGGAAATTTCCGAATTTCCCGAACGCTGAAACTACTCAAAATTTCACTCCATGTTCGGGGTAATTGTTCCGTTTTAATCGAATGTGTCTTACCGTTGTAGTCCATTTGTTATATCTCTTTTCAAGTGAGTGAAATATGTAAAAATCACACGTTTACGGTGAATACAAGTTACAAAATGAGCCGTGAATAGGAAAGGGATTTTTACAACTTGGACGTATCTGATAGACTGACAAATAAATAAAATGCGCCCTCCCGCATATTTGCCGGAGGGCGCAGAAATCAATAATTATATATTTTTACGATGCGACAGGGGCTTGTACGGACTTTTCCGGTGCTGTTTCATTTGAAATATATTTTGAATTAGTCAGCGAAACTTCGGTTTGATTGCTTTTTACAAAATCAATAACCGCACGATTGGCTTTATCGACGATGTTCCAATCTTCGGTGATATAAATGTGTGCCAATTTCTTTTCTTCTCGTGGAGAATGTCCGAGGGCGAAATCGACAATATCATCGCGGATGCCGCAATGATTCCATGCAATAGATGCCCATGTACGCCGGAAAGTATAGGTTTCCAAATCCGGAAAATTGATTACTTTTCCTACCCGTTTCAGTCCTTTGTTCACCTGTGCGTTGAATATATCGCTGTTTGCATATTTACGATGAAATTCAAACAGGCGTACTCCCGTAGGATCGCGGTATTTTTCAATTAACGCCAATGCCTCCGGCTCGATTCGAATGTCGATTTTCGCTTTATCCTGTCGCCGATTTTTTGTTTTGGTACGGTTATAAATTAAGCGTCCATTTTGGATGCCGGTACAGTTATATAAATCAACCGTGTTTATTCCGATCAAGAAGAATGATAGCAAGCCGATGTCTCTACCTAAATTTCTAATGTTATAATCGCCTCGGCGCTGGAATGTATCGTCGTCTGGAACATTGAAAACGGCTCGTAATTGCTCTAATGTCATCGGCTTTTTTTCAGTCCGAGGAATCGGGGGAACTTTGGTTCGAGAGAATGGGGAGAGAGGAATGCGGATAACACCGATGTCTTCATCGTTATACTCGGCTTTGGCTACATTGTGCAATGCTTTCAATGTGGCACAATACAACGACGGACTGCGTCGGCCTTTTTTATGGCCTGCGCGGGGCTTTTCGTTTTCGAGGAAAGTGATAAACTGTTTTACGACTCTGGATGTTATTTCGTTAATATCAATTTTATTCCGCCGAAGAAATCGCACAAATGCGTTAAGTGCACATTGATACATGTCCGCATTGCCTTTATGGTCGTTATCTCGTAATTGTTGAATATGCCGCCTCCCAAAAGCGATAAAATCCAATTTGAAATTTTCATCCTCTTTATAATTCTTGATAAGTTCTACGATCTGATCTACATTCATCGTCTCGATTTTGTCTGCGCACTTATTGCAGATTTTCCGGTATTCGTCGATAATAGGCATCGTATCTCGGACATAGGAGGTGCCGCGCTTGAAATCGAATTTTTCGTTTACCTCGGAAGAGCTCGCGTAATAGCAGGTCGGAATATACCGGGATTGTTTGTTGTGGGTGATCCGAATCTTTACTCTGAAAACTCCGTCCGCTTTTTTGTAGCGGGGATGGATAACGGTCTTAAAAGTCGGCATACGGCTAAAAATTTTGGAAAACTATTAGAAAACTTTTTACTTCAAATGTACCTTTCAAATGCTGAAAATGCAATAAAAAAACGGTGTCTGAACGTAAGTCAGACACCGCTAATTAGTTAAAATTCAGTGCAAATGAATTATTTATGTAAATTTTGCCGTTTCCGTTTTTGCGCCGTTTAGCAAACTGGTGGTTTCAGCCACTCACCCAACTCTCCAAACCCTCTTTTTTCTCAAAGAGTGGTGCAAATATAGGACAATTTTGCGGACTTCCAAAATAAAACAACCCAAAAATCATGCAGGTTCCCGCTTTCGACTATCTACGGCCGGGTATTCCACGCCGACGAAGTCTGATAAAGGCTGATCGCCCGGTCGAGCAGTTCCTGCGAGGGGATGCCTTCCTCCAGCACGAGGTTGTAGCGGTCTTCCTCCGTGGGTGAAATCCGGTACTGTTCCGCCCGGTTGACGGGTGAAAGTACGGTGAATACGTCGCCTTCGAGATAACCCAGGTCCTGATAGGTGGCGACGAAGGCCCGTTCCCGGAAATCGTCGGACAATGCGTCCTGACCGAAGAAATGGGAGTCGTAATCCATCCCCAGCAGCGAGAAGAGCGTCGGCATCAGGTCGATTTGGGACACCACCTTGTCCACCTGCCGGGGCGCGATGAGTCCCGGAGCGAATATCAGGGCGGGAATGTGGTATTTCTCGAGCGGGATTTCGGTTTTGCCGGCACTCGAGGCGCAATGATCGGCCGTGACGACGAAAACCGTGTTGGCGAACCAGGGTTGGCGGCTGGCCTCTTCGAAGAAGCGTCCCAGTGCGTAGTCGGTGTACATGACGCCTCCGGAGCGCAGTTTCGCATCGTTCGGAATCGGAATCCGGCCTGCCGGGTAGGTGTAGGGCCGGTGGTTGCTGACCGTCATGACGTGGGCGAAGAAGGGCACTGCGGTCGTATCGGCCCGCTCGCCGAGCGAGCGGATCACTTTGTCGTAGGCGTCTTCGTCGCAAACGCCCCAGATGTTAGCGAAGGTGACCTCTTCGGGCTTGTAGTCGTTTTGGTCGATGATCCGGTAGCCGTTGCCGCCGAAGAAGGTTTCCATGTTGTCGAAGTAGCTGTTTCCGCCGTAGAAGTAGTAGGCATCGTAACCCTTCTCCCGGAGTACGGCCGCCGTGGAGTGCATGTTGTCGTTGCGGGGACGCTTGATGATGCTCTGTCCGGGGCAGGGCGGCAGCGAGAGGGTAACGGCTTCGAGTCCCCGCACCGTGCGGTTGCCTGTGGCGAAACACTGTTCGAAAGCGATCCCCATTTTGTAGAGAGAGTCCAGGTGGGGCGTGATCGCGTCCGGATAGCCGAAATGCTGCATGAACGAGGCGCTCATGCTCTCGATGGTGATCAGCACGATGTTGCGGCGCAGCGTATCCGGGTTGCCGGGAATGTGGCGCAGGTTGTCGCCGGTACTCCCGTAGATCGCGTGTACGTTGGCTTCGGCCTCTTTCTGCGGTAGGGTCAGGTAGAACTGCGGATAGCTGAGTTCGTTCTTCATAAATGCGTCGTAGAACTTGTAGGCTCCGGTGGCTTGCAGCTCGTTGGCATAGGTGTTGGCGCTTTGCTGGAATCGGGTGTTGAACTGCAGGAGCAGGCAGCAGCCCAGGGTGAGCAGCAGGTAGGCGGGCGATACGGCCGCTTTCCATTGCCAGGTGCCGAACTCTCCGGCACGGCGGATCTCCCGTCTGAACAGCAGCCAGGTGCATCCTACGGTCAGCAGCAGCACGCCGGCGAAGAGCGGAACGACCGGATAGGACTCCATGATGTTGCCGACCACTTCGTTGGTATAGACCAGGTAATCGACGGCGATGAAGTTGTACCGTACGCCGAATTCGCTCCAGAAAAACCATTCGGAAACGGCGTTCAGGATAATGCCGCCCGTGTAAAGTCCCGTCAAGACGGCGAGCCAGGTGCGGCTCCATCCCGGACGTATTTGGGGAAGGAACAGTCTGAGTCCGAAACTCACGGCCCAGAAGCCGAAGAGGATCGAGGCGATCAGGGGTACCACGCTGCCGTATTCGTCGAAGATCGTATTGAAGAACGTGACGTAAATCCATGCGACCGAAAGGATGCCGAAGAGGATGTAGCCCAGCGGCCGGGCGTATTTGCCCGGGGCGATGCTCAGGGCGAAAAGCCACAGCACGGCGAATCCGATCGTAAGGGCGCACCAGTCGTTTACGGCGCCCAACAGGAAGATTTTCAGCCATTGGCCGAAAGTGAACGAGATGTCGGAGGTCTGTTCGTTGAACAGCAGAACGATACGCAGCAGCGTGCCGACGGCTACTTGCAGCAGAACGAGTTTGAGGTAGATTCTCGAGATGAGTTTGATGCCGGATTGCATGGAGTTTGCTTGTTAAATCGGCACAAATATATATATTTTAACCGCTTTTGATGCGCGGGGGCTTTCTGCGGGGCTAAAAAAACGGCCGGGCGGGAAGGATTTGCATTTTTTTTGTAATTTTGCATAATTATTTCGCATACAATGGCAGAGAAAGATAAAGAACTTATAGAAAATATCGAGAAGCAGGAGTACAAGTACGGTTTCACTTCGGATATCGAAACCGAAACCATTCCGCGCGGCCTCAATGAGGAGGTGGTGCGCCTGATCTCGACCAAGAAGGGCGAGCCGGAGTGGATGACCGAGCGCCGCCTGAAGGCTTACCGTCACTGGCTGAATATGGTGCCTCCCACGTGGGCGCATCTGACGATCCCTCCGATCGACTTCCAGGACGTCATCTATTATGCGGCGCCGAAGCCCTCCAAGAAACTCGCGTCGATGGACGAAGTCGATCCCGAACTCAAACGCACGTTCGACAAGCTGGGTATTCCACTCGAGGAACAGATGGCGCTGGCGGGTGTCGCCGTCGATGCCGTGATGGACTCCGTATCGGTCAAAACGACCTTCAAGGAGACGCTGGCCGAAAAGGGAATCATCTTCTGTTCGATGTCCGAGGCGATTCGGGACTATCCCGAGTTGATTCAGAAATATCTGGGAAGCGTGGTCCCCTATACCGATAATTTTTATGCGGCGCTCAACGCGGCGGTCTTTTCCGACGGTTCGTTTTGTTACATTCCCAAAGGCGTGCGTTGCCCGATGGAGCTTTCGACCTATTTCCGCATCAATGCGGCGGGTACGGGGCAGTTCGAGCGGACGCTGATCGTGGCCGACGAAGGAGCTTATGTCAGCTATCTGGAGGGGTGTACGGCGCCCCGCCGGGACGAGAACCAGTTGCATGCCGCCGTGGTCGAAATCGTCGTCGAGAAGGATGCCGAGGTGAAGTATTCCACCGTCCAGAACTGGTATCCGGGCGACAAGGAGGGCAAGGGAGGCGTCTATAATTTCGTGACCAAACGCGGAATTTGCCGCGAAAACGCCCGGCTGTCGTGGACGCAGGTCGAAACCGGTTCGGCTATTACGTGGAAATACCCGAGCTGTATTCTGGCGGGCGACAATTCGGTCGGAGAGTTCTATTCGGTGGCGATGACCAACCATTTCCAGCAGGCCGATACCGGTACCAAGATGATCCACGTGGGGCGTAACACCCGCAGCCGCATCGTATCGAAGGGTATTTCGGCCGGTCGCAGCGAGAACTCCTACCGGGGGCTGGTGCGCGTGGCGAAAGCGGCGGAGAACGCCCGCAACTATTCGCAGTGCGATTCGCTGTTGATCGGCGACAAGTGCGGGGCACATACTTTTCCGGTGATCGAAAGCGGCAATCCGACGGCAGTGGTCGAGCACGAGGCTACGACCTCGAAAATCTCCGAGGAACAGCTTTTTTATTGCAACCAGCGGGGGCTTACGACCGAGGATGCCGTGGGGCTGATCGTCAATGGTTACGCCAGGGAGGTGCTCAATAAACTGCCGATGGAGTTCGCCGTCGAAGCCCAGAAGTTGCTGGCCATCAGTCTGGAAGGTTCGGTAGGGTAGTTTGTCGGAAGAATTTCCGCCGGTTTCCGGGTAGAAACGGAGTCGGCGGTGCGTTTATGAATGTAAAAAAAGTAAAATAGATATGCTTTCAGTCAAGAATTTACGGGCGCAAGTCGCCGGAAAAGAGATATTGAAGGGCATCGACCTCGAGGTGAAGGCCGGCGAGGTGCATGCCATCATGGGACCGAACGGCTCGGGAAAGAGCACGCTGGCTTCGGTGCTGGCCGGGAACGAGAAATTCACGGTCACGGGTGGCGAGGCGACCTTCCTGGAGCAGGATCTGCTGTCGCTGCCCATCGAGGAGCGTGCCTGCATGGGGCTGTTCCTCGGATTTCAGTACCCGGTGGAGATTCCGGGCGTGTCGATGGCCAACTTTATGAAGATGGCCGTGAACGAGCAGCGCAAGTTCCGGGGTGAGAAACCGCTTGCGCCGGCCGAGTTTCTGAAGCTGGTGCGGGAGAAGAGCGCCATCGTGGAACTGGACTCCAAATTGATTTCCCGTTCGGTGAACGAAGGCTTCTCGGGCGGCGAGAAGAAGAAGAACGAGATCTTCCAGATGGCGATGCTCGAACCGAAGCTGGCGATTCTCGATGAAACGGACAGCGGTTTGGACATTGACGCGCTGCGCATCGTCGGTACGGGCGTCACCAAGTTGCACCGGTCGGACAATGCGACGATCGTCATCACCCACTACCAGCGTCTGCTGGATTACATCGTGCCCGACTTCGTGCATGTGCTCTACAAGGGGCGCATTATCTATTCGGGCGACCGTTCGCTGGCGCTCAAATTGGAGAAAGAGGGGTACGACTGGCTTATCAACGATTATAAGGAGTAGCCATGGAGTGGACCGATATTTTCAGCGGCCCGGCTTTCGAGCCGGTCAAGAGCCGCGAACTGCACCTCGGAAAGGATTGCGACCTGTCGCGTCCGCTGGTGGTGCGGGATACCGATAAACTGACCGTCGAGGTCGCGGGCGGAGCCGCACTCCGGCTGGTCGTGCTGCATACGAAACCCTGTCAGGCAGAGGTTCGTATCAAGTTGCTCGAAGGGGCGGATGCGGAGCTCGTCCAGCTTTTCTCGGCCGAGGCATTCGTCGATTTTCAGGTCGAGCAGGCCGCCGGGAGCAAGTTTCGCATGACGGCGTGCCAGTTCACCAGTGCGAATGTGCGTTACCGGTTCGATCTGAACGGACGGGAGGCTTCCAATGAGCTGGACGTGCTGTTTCTCGCGTTGGAGCAGGATCACTGCGTGGTCGATCTGCGTACCAACCATCTGGTCCCGGACTGTACGAGCCGGTCGCTCATCAAGGGCGTCGCTTCGGGGACCGGCCGTGGTGAATTCTGCGGATTGGTTTATGTGGCGCCGGATGCCCAGCATACCGATGCCCAGCAGCAGTGCCGTAATATTCTGTTGAGCCGCACTTCGCGCATCGATGCGCGTCCACAACTGGAAATTTACGCCGACGACGTGCGTTGCAGTCACGGAGCGACGGTGGGACAGATGGAGGACGAAGCGATTCTCTACATGCGTCAGCGCGGTCTGAAAGAGGAACAGGCACGGCGCCTGCAGATCGAAGGTTTCGCGGCGGACGTGGTCGGGCGCTGCCGGATCGAAGCCGTGAAAGAGATATTGACCGATGCCGTTGTCCGGCATTTGGATAAAATATAGCGTTATGTTCGATGTGGAAAAAGTCCGGCGAGACTTCCCGATTCTCGGGGTGCGCGTGTATGACAAGCCGTTGGTTTATCTGGACAGCGGTGCTACGGCGCAGAAACCCGAGTGCGTGATCGAAACGGTCGATCGCCTGCACCGGGAGTCGAATGCCAATATCCACCGGGGGGTTCATTTTCTTTCGGAGGAGGCTACCGAGATGTACGAGGCTGCCCGGGCTCGTATCGCCGAGTACATCGGTGCGGAAGCCCGGGAGGAGGTCGTTTTCACGGCCGGAGCTACTGCGTCGCTCAATACGGTGGCGTATGCATGGTGCGAACGTTTTCTCCGGGCGGGCGACAATATCGTGGTCAGCGAGATGGAGCACCATTCCAATATCGTTCCCTGGCAGCTTGTCGCCGAGCGCAAGGGTGCCGAAATCCGCGTGCTGCCTTTCGACGAGGAGGGGCGCCTGATGACCGAGCGCCTGCCGGCGCTGCTCGACGCTCGTACCCGCGTGGTGGCGGTGACGCAGGCTTCCAATACGCTGGGCACGCGGCCCGATCTGCGTCCGGTGATCGACGAGGCTCACCGGGTCGGTGCGGTCGTGGTGGTGGACGGATGTCAGGGTGTCGTGCACGGCGGTGTGGATGTGAAAGCGCTGGACTGCGATTTTTACGCCTTCTCCGGTCATAAACTCTATGCCCCGACGGGTATCGGCGTGCTGTACGGCAAGCGGGATTTGCTTGACCGGATGCCCCCGTTTCTCTCCGGCGGCGACATGGTCGATCGGGTGTCGTTCGAAAAGACGACTTTTGCACCTGTCCCGTTGAAATTCGAAGCGGGTACGGCCAATTTCGTGGGGGCGATCGCGCTGGGCGAAGCGGTGCGCTATGTCCGGCAGTTCGATGCGGCGGAGGTCGAGGCGCATGAACGGGCGCTGCTGCTGCGTGCTACCGAAGGGCTGGAGCGAATCCCCGGCCTGCGGATTTACGGTACGACGCCGGACAAGTGTGCGATCGTATCGTTCAATGTCGAGGGGGTGCATCCCTATGATATGGGCATGATCCTCGACAAGCTCGGCATCGCCGTTCGTACGGGACAGCACTGTGCCGAGCCGGTGATGACGCATTACGGAGTTACGGGTATGTGCCGGGCTTCGTTCGCGATGTATAATACGCTGGCGGAAGCCGACGCCCTGGTCGCCGGGGTCGAGCGGGCCGTGAAGATGCTTAAATAGCAAGGATATGCTGATAGTATTGGAAGGACTGGACGGCGCCGGGAAATCGACCCAGGTGGAACTTGTGCGCCGCATGTTTGCCCAAGAGGGGGTGGAGAGCCATTTTCTCCATTTTCCGCGTTTCGACGCGCCGGTGTACGGCGAGCTGATCGCCCGCTTCCTGCGGGGTGAACTCGGGGCTGTGGACAAGGTCGATCCTTATCTGGTCGCTCTGCTTTTCGCCGGTGACCGGGCCGATGCTGCCGCGCAGTTGCGCTGTTGGCTCGATGCGGGCCACGCCGTCGTGCTCGACCGGTATGTCTATTCGAACGTGGGGTTCCAGTGCGCCAAACTGCCTGCCGGGGACCGGCAGGAGGAGCTGCGGCGGTGGATCCTCGACCTGGAGTTCGGCTATTACGGAATTCCCCGTCCGGACGTGTCGCTGTTTCTGGATGTGCCTTTCGCCTTTACGGAGAAAAAGCTCTCCGAGGTACGCGAAGGCGACGACCGCGAATACCTGAAAGGGGAACGCGACATCCATGAGGCATCGCTCGACTTGCAGCGTCGTGTGCGGGAGGTTTACCGTGCAGCCGCTGCTGCGGACGACCGCCTGCGGATTATCGATTGCAGCGATGCGCAGGGCGGGATGGACTCTCCCAATGCGATTTTCGCCCGCATCCGCACCGAGATAGAACGTTTTCGGTAAGCGAGGGCAGAGCCCGCAAGCGGTCTCTGCCGAGCGAAGAAAACGAAGAAGTCAATTCAACGTTTTCGGTAAGCGGGGCAGAGCCGAATTTGTGTGGATTGTGCCGGGTGGAGAAAACGAAGCGTGGAATTAGTGTATGAGATGAGCGCCTTTTCGAATGATGCCGGAGAAGTGCCCGGAGGGGCGGTTCGGTATATTCGATAAGCGGATGAGTCGTTTTGTCCGTGTCCCGACGGATGCGGAGCGTTGAGCGAAAAGGGAGTCCGGAAAAAGTCGGCAATCCGAAACGGCTTTGCGGGACGCTCGGACGCAGACCGAAAGGCGGGAAGTTTTGAGTTTTAACGATGAGAACGACTCCGGACGAGTGCGGGATGCCTGCGGAGAAAATGAAGAAAAGATCGTATATAACCTGTTCGAAAATGATGAAACCTATGCTGTCGCAACGGGCCCGGAGCCTGATTACCGGAGTTTGCCGCCTGGTGCTGGCCGTCGTGTTCATCGTGTCGGGCTTTACGAAGGTGATCGATCCCTGGGGAACGTCGATCAAGATCAACGAATACCTCACGATTTACGGGTTCGATTATCTGATTCCGGCCAGCATGGTCTTTTCGATTTGGCTGTGCGGCGCCGAGATGATGATGGGTTGCATGCTGCTTTGCAAGGTGCGTATCCGGCTGGTGTCGATCTTCGCTCTGGCGTCGATGCTTTTCTTTACGATCCTTACCTTTTTGAGTGCGACGTTCATCCCGGTAGAGGACTGCGGCTGTTTCGGTGAGGCGATCAAACTCTCCCCCTGGGAAACATTCTTCAAGAACCTGGCCTTGCTGCCGATGGCGGCCGTCGTGTGGGCTTATTACCGGAACGATAAGATTCTTGCCTTCCGCCGTTCGGAGGTCGCATTGACGGTTTTTTTCTTCCTTCTGACGATGGGGCTGGGGTTCTATTGCTATTGTCATCTTCCGTTGATCGATTTTCTGCCGTATAAGATCGGGGTGAATATCCGCGAGGAGATGCACGCCTCTTCTGCGGCCGGTCCCGAGGGAGAGTTGCAGACCGTGCTGGTTTATCGCAATCGCATGACGGGGGAGGAGCGGGAGTTTGCGCTCGATGATACGGAGTGGCAGGACGATACGGTCTGGGAGTGGGTCGATACGAAAATTCTGGGAGAGGTACCGGAGATGAATCCGATGATCGAGGAGTTCGCTCTGCGCAATGGCGCGGAAGATGTGACCGACCGGGTGCTCGCTACTCCGGGACGGCTCTATTTGATCTGTGTGACGCGTTTCGACCGCATCGGCCGCAAGTGCGAGGATCGTTTGGAGCGGCTCGTGGAGCGTGCGCTGCGGGAAGGGGCGCATGTCGTCTGCATCACGCCCGAACCCTTGCAGGGAAACGGCATCCATTCGTTCGGGAAAAGCACGCCGGTTCCTTGCTACAACATCGATGGATCGACGCTCAAGACCATGCTGCGGGCTCATACGGGTATTGTCGTGCTCGACGACGGGGTAATCGCCGACAAGCGGAACTGTCGGGACATAGACTGAATCGGGCGTCAGTATTTCCGGTGCTATGCGCGGAAGCCGGGGTTGCTCCGGGCTGCGGAGGCGAGGGGTGAGTTCCGGTTTCCTGCCTGACGGAGTACCGGGACAGACGTTCCGGGTATTGTCGGAAGTAGAGAATATGCGGAAGGGCGATTCCTTCCGATAAAAGACCGTGTGTCATAAAGGCGCACTGTTGTGTCATTATCGGGAGCGGGCGAGTCATTTACGGCAGTAAATTCCTGTCGCCTTTACCTTCAATGCCTTGCATTGCATCCATTCTGACAACCTTAAGGGCTGTGCCTGGAACTTTCATTTCGACACAGCCCTTTCGTTGCTTTTTCGTAATTTGTAGTGCTTCGGCCTATTTCGTATTGACGATCGCGATTTCGTCGGCTACCGGAGCGATCTTGCGCAGCATCTGCACGCCGCCGCAATGTTTGTCGTGGGCCAGGTTGATGGCCCGGCTTACTTTCATCTGGTCGTTTTCGCATTCGCATTGTACGTTATAGACGATGCGGAAAGATTTGAAGACGCTGCTCGATTGTACGGTTTCCGTGTCGAGTTCACCCGATATGCTGAGTTCGAAGCGGGTCGGAGATACGCGCTCCTTTTCCATGATCGCCATCGCGGTCATGCCTGCGCAAGTTACGCCGGCCAGCAGCATCAGCTCTTTGGGATTTAGTTGGTCGCATTTCTTGTTTCCTTCGAGGACATAGGTCCGTGCCGAAGTCATCTGTATAGTTACCTGTTGGATCATAACGATAAATTTTTAGGTTGAATTTTCTTTTTTTTGTTTTTATCCGGCAGAATATGCGGGCGGTTTTGCCTTCGTTCGTCGAAAAGATTCTTTTTTCTTTTCTGTCGGGCAACAATCGTTCCCAAATGGTGCGTCTGCCCCGGGAAATCGTTATCTTTACGGGAAATGACTCCGATTTGAACGAATGCACGGGACTGGGGCTAAATAAATTTGGCGCTGGGCCCGGCTTTCGCTATCTTTGTAGAAGATAGGATTCGGTTCGGCAATTTTCGAGAGCAAGTTCTCTCGGTTACCCTCGCTTTTCACTATCTTTGCAAAAGATCGGAGGCGGTTCGGCAATCTTTGCGTGCAAGCCCGCACGATTGCCCTCACCTTTCACGATCTTTGACATAGTCTTAGATAGGATGCGCCTCGGAAAATTGGGAACAAGTTTCCATTTTTCTCTCGGCTTTCACTATCTTTACCGAAAAAATATTTTGATTCGGGCAGGAAGCGCCTCGGGCAGCGCTGAACAGGTCGGACTTACCACCGGGTGTTCGCTATCTGCGTTCGAATTATTGTGTGTGCGTTATGAAGAGAAACATCCTGTATTTATTGTCGATAGGCATTTGCCTGTTCACTTGTGTCGGGAGCCATGCTGCGGCACCGGAAACCCGGGCGCATCTGGAGCGGGGGCGTTCGCTTTTCGATCACGGGCGCTGGACAGATGCCCGTTATGAATTGCTGAAGGCCCGCGAGGGAGCGGACCGGGACGACCGGCTTACGCTCCAGCAGATCGATTATCAGTTGGCGGTTTGTGCCTTGAAGCTCGGCAGCCGGGATGCCGAGGCGATGCTCGCCGACTTTTCCAAGCGTTATCCCGAGTCGGTTTACAACAACGACCTGCGGTTCGCCCAGGGGTTGCTTTATTGCAGCCGGTCGGAGTATGACAAGGCGCTCGCATGTTTCGGACGGGTGAACTACCGGGCTTTGGACAGAACCCGGCGCGAGCAGTACGACCTGCGCATGGGATATATCGAATTCGGCCGGGATGACTATGACCGGGCGATGACCTATTTCGACCGGATCAATCCCCAAAGCGAATTTTACGATCACGCTCTCTATTATAAGTCCTACATCGCCTATGCGCGGGAACAGTACGACTGGGCCAGAAGCGGGTTCGAACGATTGCTTAAAAGCGAGGCTTACGGCGAGGTAGCGCCCTATTACCTGCTGCAAATCGAGTTCAAGCAGGGGAATTACCGCTACGTGGTCGAGAACGGCGAAGAGTTGATCCGCCGGGCATCGCCCCGCCAGCGGGCCGAACTCTCGCGGGTCATGGCCGAAGCGTGGTTTCGCTTGGGCGAATATTCCAAACCGCTGGATTACCTCGACGCTTTCGTGCAGGCCGGCGGAGAAATGGGCCGGGATGAAAATTATCTCTACGGATTCTCCCTCTACCGTACGGCCCGCTACGACGATGCCGCAGAGTATCTGCGCAAGGCGTGCGGAGCCGACGACGCTCTGACGCAGAACGCCTCCTACCACCTGGCCGACTGTTACTTGCGCGGCGGGGACAAGCAGCAGGCGATGCAGTCGTTCGCCATGGCTTCGAATGCCGAATTCGATTCCGCGATTGCCGAAGACGCGCTGTTCAACTATGGAAAATTGCAATACGAACTGGGGGGCGGACGTTTCAACGAAGCGATTCAGGTACTCAACCGCTATGTCGCCCAGTATCCGTCGTCGCCCCGTGTACGCACGGCCAAAGAGCTGTTGGCGGCGGCCTATTACAATTCGCACAATTACGACGAAGCGTACGAGATCATCGCCTCCTATCCCGATCCCGACGGCGACCTGCTGGCCGCCAAGCAGAAGATCGCCTATTTCCGCGGCTTGAGCGCACTGGAAAAGGGCGATACGGAGGGGGCCGGGCGTTATCTGGCGGAGTCCGCCCGTATCGGAATCAGTCCCAAATACAATGCGCTGGCAACCTTCTGGCAGGGTGAAATCGCTTACGGCAGGGGAAATTACGACGTTGCTCTGCGCGATTACGAGTCCTACCTGAAGCGGGCGCCGAAAACCGAGCCCGAATATGCGATGGCTTTCTACAATACGGGGTATTGCCACTTCTCGAAGGAGAATATGCCCCGGGCGCGGGAGTCGTTCGTTCGCTTCATCGAACTGTATCCCACCCAAGACGGTTACCGCACGGATGCCCGCAATCGTCTGGGCGACACCTACTATTCGGATCGTCAGTTCGACGAGGCGTTGAAGTATTACGGACAGGCTGCGGCCGCATCCGATGACGGAGCGGATTACGCCCGCTACCAGCGGGCCGTTACGCTCGGTATTCTGGGACGTACATCTGAAAAAATCAAGGCGTTGCAGCAGATTATCCGCGACGGCAGGGGAGATTACCTCGACGATGCGACTTACGAACTGGGCCGGACTTTCGTAGCGCAGGAGCGCTACCGCGAGGGGGCCGCAGTGCTCGAACCTTTCGTCGAAACCTATGTTTATTCTCCCTACCGGAGCGCCGCGTTGTCCGAGTTGGGACTGGCTTACCTGAACCTGGGCGACAAGAAAAAGTCGCTTTCCTACTATGATATGGTGGTGAAGACCGCGCCCCAATCCTCCGATGCCAAGGATGCCTTGCAGGGAATTCGGGATATTTATGTCTCCGAAGGGGATGCCGGCGGTTATTTCGATTATGCCCGGAAGAGCGGTGTCGAAGGGGACCTTACGGCCATGTCGCGCGATTCGCTTTCGTTCGCTGCCGCCCGCCGGATCTATCTTTCGGGCGAGCCTGCGTCGGCGGCCAAGTCGCTGCGCAGTTATCTCGAAAGTTATCCCAAGGGATATTATACGGCTGATGCGCTCTATTGCTTGAGCGATTGCTACCTGAAGACGGGCGAACGATCCCGTGCGATCGAAACGCTCGCGGCTCTGGCCGATGCGGGACAGAATCAGTACACGCATCGGGCTTTGAAGATGCTGGCTGGAATGACTTTTGCCGATGAACGCTTTACGGAAGCTGCGGCGGCTTACCGCAAATTGGCCGATGCCGAAAGCACCGCTGCCGGAAAGGCCGAGGCCATGAACGGCTACGTTCGTGCGACGATCGCGGCGGGGGATGAGGAGCGGATTCTGTCCATGGCCGACGATGTGGCATCCTACACCGCTGCGGGAGACGAGGCATGGCGAGCATCCCAGTTTGCGAAGGCCGGGATTCTGGATCGCCGGGGAGATGCCGCTGCCGCGCAAAAGATCTACAAGGTTTTGAGCGCCAATGTGAAAACACCCGAGGGAGCCGAGTCGGCCTACCGGGTGATCGAGTCCGCGTTCCGGGCCGGCGATACGGCTCGTGCCGAAAAACTGGTGCTCGATTTCTCGGACAAGGGAACGCCTCATGCCTTCTGGCTGGCCAAGTCCTTCCTTGTGCTGGGCGATATTTATGTGCAGAAGGGCGACATGTTCCAGGCCCGGGCGACCTACCAGAGTATCGTGGACGGCTACACCCCCGCCGATGACGGAATCGTTGCGGAAGCGAAAGAGAAAATCAAGAAACTCAATTAACGATATGAAGCGATCAGCTATTCTGTCCCTGATGTTTATCGCCGGACTGCTTGCGGTGCCCGGGGCGCTCAACGCCCAGGTCGAGAAGCGTGTCGAAGTATCCAAAGCCTATGTGCCGAGCGTGGAGCATGCGACGAAACTTGCCGTGCGCCCCAATATGGTCGATACGGCGGCCATACAGCCGGAAATCGACTATTCGATCACGCCGCTCACGCTCGAAACGCAGCTCGCCACGCGCCCGATCCGTCCTGCGACGATCACCTATTGGGAGTTCGATCGTCCGCTGCCTTTTTACCTGAAGGCCGGAGCGGGTTATCCGCTCAATTCGGCGCTCGATCTGTATGTATCGACGCAGAATCCCGACATCGGCTATGCGTTGGGCTATATCAACCACGACGGACGGTACGGACGGATTCCCTATACGCCCGACGGGGACCATAGCGCCCTGTGGATGGACAATCGGGTGGGTGTCGCCGCCGGGAAATACATCGGGCGTCATGTGCTGGAGGGCGAGGTGAGCTACCGGAACCGGATCATCGACCGTTACGGCCTTTTCCCCGATCCGGACTTTCCGACTTTCGACAACGGAAATCGCCGCGTGATCGGCGATTTGCAGGGAAAGATACGGATCGGCGACGATTTCAACGACCTCTCGCGGACGAATTTCAATGTCGAGGTCACGGCGGGCAACTGGTGGAATCCGCTGGATTCGAAACTCTATCTGGAGGATAATGTCGTTCCGGTGTTGGATTATCCGTACGAAAACGAGTGGAATTTGGGGGTAGATGCCGCCGTTGGACGACGTTTCGGCCGCCATACGCTCGTCTTCCGGGCCGGATTCGAGGGCCGGTGGGGCGGCGACCGCAAGGGCGAATCGGTTTGGGCCGCTCCTTCCGACTATTACAACCGGACCTATTCGGGGGCGTTCCGCTATGCCTATCGTGCCCGGTCGGTCGATATGGAGTTCGGTTTGGATTACTACCGGGACGATGTGGCGGGGCGCGATGCGGCGAATTATTTCATTCCCTACGCTCACTTGCGTTTCGATCTGGGCGGCGGCGGTTTCGTACCTTATGTCGAGTTGGACGGAACCCTGAAGCACAACGATATGCGGGAGCTTATGGAAACCAATCTTTATTACGTGCCTCGTTATACGGACCCGATGCCCCGCAATACGGTGGACTATTCGGTCCGTGTCGGTGTGAGTGGGCGTCTCGTCGAGGATAAGCTGATTTACCGATTGTTTGTCGGCTATTCTTTCATCGAGAATCATAACTTTTGGTATTGCTATACGCCGACTACCCGGTATGAGGGGTTCAGTCTGGTACAGGGACGGCTGAATGTCATGTCGCTCAACGGTGAGCTGGAGTTCCGTCCGGTGAGCAATTTCACGTTCTCCATCGGCGGGCGGGGCCTGACCTATACCGAGCATCAGACCTTGAGCATCGGCCTGCCGGAGTTCGAGGGTACGGTCCGGGCCCGCTATCATCATCGTAAGTTCTCGGTCGGCCTCGTTTTCGACCTGCAGTCCAACCGCTATATTTCGCGAGTGATTCCGTGGTTCCCGAACGACGGGATCGTGGGGAATATGCGCATTCCCTATACGGTAGATCTGGGGTTGAATGTCGATTGGTACGCGTCCAAGCGGGTAACGGTATTCGCCGAAGGTCACAATCTTTGCAACCGCCGGATTTACGACTGGAGTGCGTTTCCGCAGTACAGCGCCGGATTTACGGCAGGTGTGAAGTTGAGTTTTTAGCGGATCGAACCGATATGAAAAACGGCCGGTAACATACCGGCCGTTTTTTATGGAGTACGAATTTTACTCCAGGTTTTTCCGGACTCCGTCCAGAAACCGCTTCATCTCCCCGCTGTCCTTTTTGTCGATGATCTTCGACAGGCGGGTCAGCGTGGCGACGATGTTGTCGATCTGTGCGGGCGTCTTGGGGTTGAAGAGGATTTCCGTCAGCAGGTAGTCGTCTTCGGAGAGCAGTCCGCGGGCGATGGCCATGTGTTTCTTGAAGGTGGTGCCGGGGGCATCCTGGTGCTTCATGATGGAGGCGAATACGAGAGTCGAGGCGAACGGCACCGAGAGGGAGTAGGCCACAACTTCGTCGTGCCCCTCGAAGGTGTATTCGCAGACGTTGAGCTTCAGCGAACCGTAGAGGTCCTTGAAGAAGATTTTGCCCATGTGGTCCGACTCCTTGATGATGATGGCGTTTTCGGTTTGCAGGTTGCCCAGGTTGGCGAACGTGGGGCCGAACATCGGGTGGGTCGAAACGTACCGGAATCCCGATTTCTCATAAAATTCCTGCAACCCGGTCTTTACCGAGGCGATGTCGGAGATGATACACTCTTTCGGCAGATAGGGAAATACCTCCTCGAATGCCTGGAGCGTGGCGTTCAGCGTTACGCAGTTGATAAGCAGTTCAGGCCGGAAGTCGGCGATCTCTTCGGGCGAGGTGAAGCGCTGGGCGTTGTAGATGAATCGCATCCGCCGAGGGTCTTTTTCGAGGACGGCTACGTCGTGGTTGAAACTCAACAGGTCGGTGAAAAAGGAGCCCATCTTTCCCGCTCCCAAAATCAGTATGCGCATATATCGGTTTGTTTATGTTTTTTGATGATCCGGGCGGCATGGGACCGCCCGGGGATTGTTCTATTTCATTCTTCGTTTTTTCGCTCGGCAGAGGCCGTCGGCAACTTCCGTCCCCGTTTGCCGAAAACATTGAATCGCTTCTTCGTTTTCTTCGCACGGCATAATCCGAATAAATTCGGTGCTGTCTTCGCTTATCGGGAACGTCGTTATTTCATTATTTCCATCTGGACCTTTACCGATTCTTCGTGGATCGCCTTCATGATTTCCGAAATGAATTCCGGGTCGAGGTCGAGCGATTGCCCCATTTTGCCGCGTTTGTCCAGGATTTCATCGTAACGCTTGTTTTGCAGGATGGGCATGTTGTGCTCCTTCTTGTAGGTGCCGATCTCCTGCGAGATGTGCATCCGCTTGGCGAGGAGGCTCAACAGTTGCTCATCGACCTCGTCGATCTGGCGGCGCAGGATGCTGATGTTCTCCGTGGTTTGGGCATTGTCGCGCACCACGAGCAGTTGCAGCGTGTAGTCCAGCACTTCGGGCGTCACCTGCTGCGCCGCGTCGCTCAGCGCACTGTCGGGATCGCAGTGGGATTCGATGATAAGTCCGTCGAAGTTCAGGTCGAGCGCCTGCTGCGAGATGGGAGCTACCAGTTCGCGTTTGCCGCCGATGTGGCTCGGGTCACAGAAGATGGTGAGGTTGGGGTATCTGCGGCGAAGTTCGATCGGAATATGCCAGAGCGGAGCGTTGCGGTAGATTTTTTTCTCGTAGGAGCTGAATCCCCGGTGGATGACGCCCAGCCGTCGGAGTCCGGCGTTGTAGAGCCGTTCGATCGCGCCGACCCACAGTTCCAGGTCGGGATTGACGGGGTTTTTTACCAGAATGGGGATATCCACGCCTTTCAATGCGTCGGCCAGCTCCTGCATGGCGAAGGGGTTGGTGACGGTGCGGGCACCGACCCAGAGGATGTCGATGCCGGCTTTCAGGGCTTCGAAAACATGAGCGGGGGTGGCGACCTCGGTGGCTACCAGCATGCCGGTTTCCTGCTTGACCTGCTTCATCCAGGGAAGGCCTTCGACGCCGATGCCTTCGAAGCCGCCCGGCTTGGTGCGGGGTTTCCAGATACCGGCCCGGAAGATCTTTACGCCCCGGGCGGCCAGTTCGGAGGCGGTTTTGAGTACCTGTTCACGGCTCTCCGCGCTGCAAGGGCCTGCGATAATCATCGGACGTTTGGGATCCACGCCCGGAAAAGTGAGCGGTTCTATTTCCATTTTCATTGTCGTTGTTGATTTTGCGATCGCCGGCTGTAACCGGCGAATCCGGTCTGTTTATATTCTGTTTACTGATTCTGTTTTGTTCGGGTCGTCGTGATCCGGTCGAGTGCCTCCTGCAACATCTCCTCGTTGCAGCAGAGCGAGATGCGGATGTAGTTCCGCCCTTCCGAGCCGAAGATGAAGCCCGGAGTGATGAAGACCCGCGACTGGTGCAGTACCCGATTGCAGATGGCTTCCCCGACACCGTTCGGGCACTCCCCGGCAGCCGTGAGTTGCGCCGCGAGGGTATCGTTCACCCGTCCCCAGAGGAACATTCCCACCTGGTCGTCGCGGACATCGCAGCCGAGGGTTTCCAGAATCCGGGCCGCCAGTGCGCGTCGGCGGCGATATACCTCGTTCATCCGTTGGTACCAGCTGTCGGGGGCTTTCAGCGCTTCGACGGCGGCCAGTTGCATCGGGCGGAACATCCCGGAGTCCATGTTGCTCTTCACGCGCAGGATCCACTCCAGGAACCGGGAATTGGTCGCTACCATTCCGATACGCCAGCCGGGCATGTTGAAGGTTTTACTCATGGAGTTGAGTTCGATGCAGATCTCTTTGGCTCCCGGTACGCTCAAAATGCTTAACGGGCGGTCGTTCAGGATGAAGCTGTACGGGTTGTCGTGGCAGATCACGATGTTGTGCCTGCGGCCGAAGGCGACCAGTTTTTCGAACAGCTCCCGCGAACCGTTGGCTCCCGTAGGCATGTTGGGGTAGTTGCACCACATCAGTTTCACACCGGACAGGTCCATTTTCTCCAGCGCTTCGAAATCGGGCTGCCAGTCGTTCTCTTCTTTCAGGGCGTAGGGCAGGATGCGGGCGCCGGTGAGCTTCGATACCGAGGCGTAGGTCGGATAGCCCGGATTGGGTATGAGTACCCCGTCGCCTTCGTTCAGGAAGGCCAGCGAAATGTGCATCACACCCTCCTTGCTGCCGATCAGGGGCAGGATTTCGTTGGCAGGGTCCAGGTCCACGCCGTACCATCTCTTATACCACCGGGCGAACTCCGCACGCAGTTCCGGAATACCTACGTAAGGTTGGTACCCGTGCGTGTCGGGCCGCGCTGCCGCCTGGCAGAGCGCCTGCACGGTTTCGGCCGACGGGGGCAGGTCCGGGCTGCCGATCCCCAGGTTGATGACGCGTGCGCCGGATTCGTTCATCCGGGCCACCTCTTTCAGTTTCACGGAGAAGTAGTACTCTTCGACGTTTTCCACCCGGCGGGCCGGGGTGACGGTCGGTTTCGCTGGTTTCGTTTCTTCGGAGCCGCCAAGCTCCGCAGGTTGCTGTTTTTTCATACTGAAAACAAAAAAGCTCCCGCCTCAAGGCAGGAGCTATGATCTAAATTCGTAATTCTGTCGATCGAACTTTACAACACGCAAACTCCCGCCTTTACTCGGCCCGAATAAAGGTAATAATAGGAGTATGTAAACTGAACGTGTTGCATATCGTTTTTGTCGTCGAATATCCGTCCAGGGTATTTAACGGGACAAATGTATCGCATTTTTCGGAAAATGACAAAATTTTTTTCGCTTTTTTATTTCGGGCATAAAATTCCTAAATTTGTCGGGACAAACAATTCGAATAAACGTGAGTAATCTTTATATATCATCCGATTTCAGCGGTTTGGATGCCCTGATTCCGCAGGGCCGACGGGTTTTCGTCGTTATCGACAGCAACCTGAAGCCCTTTTTCGGCCTTTTCGAACGGTATGAACTCATTCCGATCCAGACCTCCGAGAAGGTTAAAACCCTCGCTACGGTAGAATATATTATCGAACAGTTGCTGGATCGGGGAGCCGACCGGAGCTCGTTTCTCGTGGGCGTGGGCGGCGGCATCACGACCGACCTCTGCGGTTTCGCGGCGTCGGTTTACAAACGGGGTATTCGGTTCGGTTTCGTACCTACGACGCTGCTGGCGCAGGTGGACGCTTCGATCGGGGGTAAGAACGGCGTGAATTTCCATGCCTATAAGAATATGGTCGGTACGATCACCCAGCCTGAATGGATCTATATCTGCACCGATGCGCTGCGGACGCTTTCGCCCCGGGAGTTCCGGGCCGGAATCGCCGAAGTCCTGAAGACTTTCATCCTGTTCGATGCGGAATACTATCGCAAGGCCGTGGATTATTTCGCCCGGATGGAGGCCCACTTGCGGAAAGCGGGAACCTGTTGCGGGGGCGAATGTGTGTACGGGCAGGAGGAGCTTACCGAAATCATTCGCAAAACGGCGTTATACAAGTGTGCCGTAGTGGAGCGGGATGCTTTCGAGAAGGGGGAGCGGCGCTTGCTGAATCTGGGGCATACCTTCGCTCACGCCATCGAGAAAAATTGTCCGATCATGCACGGCGAAGCCGTGGCGATCGGTCTGGTGCTGGCTGCCGGGGTGTCCGAACGGCTGGGACTCGCCCCGGCGGGACTGGCGGTCGGTCTGGCGGAGGATTTGAAGAAGGTCGGGCTTCCCACCCAGTCGCCCGTAGCTATCGGTGTTTTGCTGGAAGCGTTGGAAAAAGATAAGAAGGTGGAGGGCGATGCCATTCATTTCATCCTGCCTCGTGCGGTGGGGGAGGTGGTGGATCGTGCGATTCCATTAAAACAGTTGGAGGAGGTCGCCCGTGATCTGCGTTAGCGTACAGGAAAAGAGTTTCGGGGATTGCCGGGCGATCCTCGAATCGTGTGAGATGGCCGAACTCCGGGCGGACCTTTGCCGTCTTTCGGTCGAAGAGGTCGAGCGGCTCGTGGAGATTCGGCCGAACCTGATTGCCACCTGCCGGATTGCGAACTCTTCCGAGGCGTTCGCCCGCGAGCAGCTCGCGGCGGCGATCCGCAGAGGGGCGCGTTATGTCGATATAGAGATCGAAGCGCCCGACGAGCATCTGGAATACGTTCGTACGCTTGCCCGCGAGTACGGGTGCTGGCTGATCGTTTCGTTCCACGATTTCGAGGGAACTCCCTCCCTCGACGAGCTGAAGGGGATCGCCCGGCTGTGTCGCACGAAGGGGGCCGATCTGGTGAAAATCGTCACGACGGCCTGGAATATTTCGGATGCTGCCCGTACGATGCGTTTGTATGACCTGCAAGCCGACGGAGCGCTTTTCGAGGGTGCCGCCGCTGCGGAGCGTCCGCAGTTGGTCGCTTTTTCGATGGGCGAAGCCGGGAAATTCACCCGTCTGCTCTGCCTGAAGCTCGGTGCGCCATATACTTATGTTTCAGCTGGAGCATCCAACGCCACGGCGTCGGGGCAATATACCCGCGAGGAGATGGAGCGGCTGCTTTCGGCCGAAAATTATCCTTTCGAGGGATTTCGCGAGTTCCGTCGGACGACGGTTGCCGTTCCTTGTTCCAAGAGCGTGGCCCAGCGGGCTGTGCTGGCTGCTGCGCTGGCTGCGGGAGAGAGCCGGCTCGCCAATTACGCCCCTTGCAACGATATAGTCGGAGCCGTCGAGGTCATCCGGGGTATGGGCTGCCGGATTGCGTCGGACGGTACGACGCTGCATATCGAGGGTGTCGGAGCGGAGCGCTTGGGACGTTGCACGAAGATCGAAACCGGCGAATCGGGGCTGCTCACGCGGCTGTTGACTCCGCTGGCATCCCATATTTCCGCTTTGAACGGCGGTGCCCCGGTGGAAATTTCCGGGCATGGCAGTATTCTGAAGCGCAATCTGCACGAGGCGGTCGCCGCACTGCGCGAAGCCGGCGTGCATTGTTCTGCCCGTGAGGAGGGGTATCTTCCGTTTCGGATCGAGGGCGGTATTACCCGTCGTGAGATCTCCTTTTCGGGGCGGGAGAGTTCGCAGACCGTATCGGGTTTCCTGATGACTTTGCCGTTGTTGCAGGATGCGACCGTGCTGACGGTAACCGAGCCGTCGAGCATTCCCTACCTGGAGCTTACTTTGCGGACGCTGACTCGGTTCGGTGTCCGACTCAACAGGGAGGCGTTTTACGACGGGGTGTGTGGCGGGACGCCTTCGAAAATCGTATTTTCGGTACCGGGCAGGCAGGAGTACCGTCCTTCGGACGTCTTCCTGGAGGCGGATTGGAGTTCTGCCGCCTATTTCGCGGTGGCCGGAGCCGTCGCTTCGTCGCTGGGGCGGACCGAGGGAATTACGCTGCGCAATATGCGGCTCGATTCGCTGCAGGCCGATGAAAAGATACTCGACATCTTGCGTTCGTGCGGTGCCGATGTGAGCGTCGCGCCTGCGGACGCATCCGCAAGGGGCGATATGCCGGGAGATTTGCAGAACATCTCCGTTACTGCGACCGGCCGGCGGCTGAAGGCTTTCGAGGTCGATGCCACGCATTGCCCCGATCTGTTCCCGATCCTTGCGGTGCTGGCTGCCCATTGCGACGGTACGAGCCGTATCGCGGGTGTCGGACGTCTGACGCAGAAGGAGAGCAATCGGGCCGAAACGATCTATGCCGAGTTCCGGACGCTGGGGGCGCGGATCGACATCCGGGGCGACGAGATGTTCGTTACGGGCGGGCCGTTGCATGGAGGAGATGTCCGTTCGCACAACGACCACCGGATTGCCATGAGCCTGATCGTCGCCGGGTTGTTCACGCCGGAGCCGGTGCGGCTGGACGACGTGAAGTGCATCGACAAGTCGTTTCCTTCGTTCCTCGATCTGCTCGCCCGGCAGGAGTAGCGGGGCGGGCAGATGGTATTTCCGTTCCGGCGGAAAGAACGCTTTCCGTGCGGCGAAGCGCGGAAACGATGAACGGGCCGGACGACTGAAGTAAACTCGAAGAAATTTAATTGGCTATGAATTCATACGGAACAAAATTCAGACTCTCGATTTTCGGGGAGTCGCACGGTCCGCTGATCGGCGTGGTGCTCGACGGCGTGCCTGCGGGCATGCCGCTTTCGCGCGAGGATTTCCTCGCGGATCTCGACCGTCGCCGCAGCGGTGCGAAGGGAAGCACGCCCCGTAAGGAGAGCGATTTGCCGGAGATCGTAAGCGGCGTCTGCGACGGGCACACTACGGGTGCTCCGCTCACGATCGTATTTCGCAACAGCAATACCCGTTCGGGCGACTATTCGGACTTTCGCGCGACGCCCCGTCCGGGCCATGCCGATTTCGTGGCGGAACGGAAATACCGTGCCTTCAACGATCTGCGGGGCGGCGGCCATTTTTCGGGGCGGCTGACGCTGACGCTGGTGGCGGCCGGAGTCGTGGCTAAGAAGATGATCGGCCCGATCGAAATCCGGGCCCGGATCACCGAGCTGGGCGGTATTCCCCGCGAGCGGCTGAATTGCGAGCCGGGGAAGGAATTGGGCGCCGAGGGTGCCCCGACGCTCTGGGACGAGCTGATTGACCGCACGCTCCGGGAGTTGGATTCCGTAGGCGGGGTCATTGAGTGTACCTGCGACAAGGTGCCCGTCGGATTGGGCGAGCCGTTCTTCGATTCGCTCGAATCGCAATTGGCTCACCTGGCATTTTCGATTCCGGCGGTGCGGGGCATCGAGTTCGGCGACGGATTCGCCGCAGCCCGTATGAAAGGTTCGGAGCATAACGACTGTTTTGTGAACGGAGAGGGAAAAACCGCTACCAACGGAGCGGGCGGCATCAACGGCGGTATCTCGAACGGCAATCCCGTGGTGTTCCGCATCGCTGTCAAACCTACTTCCAGCATCGCGAAGAAACAATATACGTTCAATTTTGCGACGGGACGGATGGAAGAGTTCGTCGTCAAAGGGCGGCACGACGCCTGCATCGCCCTGCGCTGTCCGGTCGTGGTGGAGGCGATCGCTGCGATCGCGCTGGCTAACAACTGATCGTTTTTTGAAGAAAATCAATTGATTTTTAGTAAGTCGGATATTTGCAGTGCTGAATATTATTCGTATTATAATATTTGTCCCGCAGAGGTTTCGTTGCTCGATTCGATGCTGAAACGAAAGGAATACAGCAATACCGGGAAATATGTATTTCCCGGTATTGCTTATGATTGTTCCCTGAATTGGTATCGACGGTTTTTGAAGTCGGCCGGAAATGGGCGGGTACACAAAAAAAGGGTAAGCTACTTATATCGCACCGCTACGACCACATACCCTTGCTTGATTCCTCACCTGGGGGAGTCTGTGGGAGCTGGTCGTATAAGACTTACCCCAGCACAAAAGTACGAATTTTTTGTATCTTTGCAAAGAAAAAAGGAACTATCTGCGATTTTGTCGCTGTTTTTCGAGAGCCGGATGCCGAAAAGGCTGCCTGGATGTGTCTCGGAGGGCGGTGCGGGGAGAGTTAATGAATGAAGAGAATGACGGCGAAAAAAAGATTGCTTGTCGTGTTTATTGCTGCGGTTGCAGTCGGGGCAACGGTGGCTTTGGTTTTCATCTTTCAGTTTTTCGGAGATGCCGTCCGGGAGCGGAGCGACCTTTATATAAGCGCCCGCACGGACTACCCGGGGCTGCTCGACTCTCTGCGTCCCCGTACGGACCATCACTGGGCTTTTGACCGGTATGCCGGCCGTCTGGAGCTGGAGCGCTCCTTCAAACCGGGGCACTACGTACTGGAACCGGGAATGAACGTCGTCGAAATCGCCCGGATGCTCAAACTGGGGATGCAGACGCCCGTGCGCGTTACGCTCAACTATGCCCGTACCCGCGCTTTTCTCGCTTCGCGGCTGGCCCGCCAGCTCGATGCCGATTCTGCGGAGCTGATGCGGGCGCTGACCGACCCGCAGCTCGCCCGGGAGGTCGGGACCGACAGCCTGCAGCTCTTTTCGATCTTTATCCCCAATACTTATGAATTTTATTGGACGGTTTCGCCCGAGGATTTCGTGCGCCGCATGCGCAAGGAGTACGACCGTTTCTGGACTCCGGAGCGGGATGCCGCCCGCCGACGCAGCGGTTTGAGCCGGGACGAGGTGATGACGCTGGCTTCGATCGTCACCGAAGAGACCAACAAGGCCGACGAAATGCCCCGTGTGGCGGGAGTCTATATCAACCGCCTGCGGAAAGGGATGCCCCTGCAGGCAGATCCGACGGTCAAATATGCGCTGCAGGATTTTTCGCTTCGCCGGATTCTGCACAAGCACTTGAGAACCCCTTCGCCGTATAACACCTATCTGAACAAGGGGTTGCCGCCGTCGTCGATCGCGATGCCTTCGGTCGCTGCGATCGACGGGGTGCTGAACTTCGAGAATCACGACTATCTCTTCTTCTGTGCCCGCCCGACTTTCGACGGTTATCACAGTTTCGCCCGCACGTACGGCGAACATCTGGCTAATGCCCGGGCTTATAGTGCGGAGTTGAATCGTCGGAATATTAAATAATTTCCGTATATTTGCCCTCCCTATGTTGGTTAAAATCTATACCGAGAATCCTTCCGAGAAGGAGATCGACCGGGTGGTGAACCTGCTCGAAAGGGACGGCGTGGTGATCTATCCGACCGACAGCGTCTATGCCTTCGGCTGCTCGATCCGTTCGGCGAAGGCCGTCGAGCGGCTGCGCCGGATCAAGGGGAAGGATCTCACGACGTTTTCCGTCGTGTTCGATTCGCTCGGGCGGATTGCCGATTATTGCCGGGTGGATAACGCTCAGTTCCGGTTGCTGAAACAAAATCTGCCGGGGCCCTTCACCTTCCTGCTGGATGCATCGTCGCGTATGCCGCACAAGGCGCTCGAACGGCGTCGCACCATCGGGATCCGCATTCCGGACAATTCGATTCCTCGGGCCATCGTCGAGCGGTTGGGAGCTCCGCTGCTGACCTCTTCCGTGCTGGATGACGAGGAGACCGAATATATGACCGATCCGGAGTTGATCCACGAGCGGTACGGCCGGGACGTAGAACTGGTGATCGACGGAGGTGTCGGCGATGCGGTGCCGACGACCGTCGTAGATCTGACGGGCGGCGAGCCGGAGATTTTGCGGGAAGGCAAAGGCGTGTTGCGGGAATAAACGTATGCTAAAAATAGAAGAAGAATGACAAAGTTCAAATTCTGGAACGAGGTCTGCAAGTACGGAGCGATCATCGGACTGGTCATGTCCGTAGCTTTCGTTATCGAGCAGTCCCTGATGTTGTCGGGGTGGTTTTCAACGATGGGGCTGGTATGGGTCTTGGCCGCAGTCGTATATATCGTGTTGCTTTATCGTTTCGCCAAGCGTCGCCGCGAGCAGTACGGTCAGGAGCAGGGATTTCCTTTCGGCCACGGCTTGGGTTTTATTCTGGCTCTGATCCTGGCGTCGGCCATGATCAAGGGGGTGGTAGAATACCTTTACCGCAGTGTTTTCATCGGATATTCGGAGTATATCGACCGATACACTTCCGCATTGATCCGGTTCGCTGAGGAGGGAAAGTTCCCTGCGTCGATGGAGGGCGTATTCGCCGAAATGCTGAAAACCATACAGGAGGCGTCGGAGCCTTCCATTCAGGCTACCGTAGGAGCTTCGATCTGGGGCAACCTGATCGTCGGCCTCGTCCTGGGGCTTATTTTGGCCGGCATCCTGGCGCGTGCACCCCGGCCTTTCGGTCCTCAATCCGAAGAGTAAGAGAACGATGGATGCTACGCTCGACATATCGGTCGTCGTTCCTCTCTATAACGAGGAGGAGTCCTTGCCGGAGCTGGTCGAATGGATCGATCGCGTGGCTCGCGGCGAGGGTTTGTCTTACGAGGTAATCCTGGTGGACGACGGTTCCGGCGATGGTTCGTGGCGCGTGATCGAAAATCTGCACGAGCGGTTTGCGGCGGTGCGGGGGATCAAGTTCGCTCGCAACTACGGCAAATCCGCCGCCTTGTATTGCGGTTTCGCTGAAGCGCGCGGCGAGGTGGTTTTCACGATGGACGCCGACTTGCAGGACTCGCCGGATGAGATTCCGGCTCTGCGGCGTATGGTCCTCGACGAAGGGTACGACCTGGTGTCGGGCTGGAAAAAGAAGCGCCACGACCCGGCCGGAAAGCGGTGGCCGAGCAAGTTTTTCAACTGGACGGCCCGCACCGTTTCGGGAATCCGGCTGCATGATTTCAATTGCGGACTGAAGGCCTACCGCCGCCGGGTGGTCAAGGCGATCGAAGTCTATGGCGAGATGCACCGTTATATCCCGATTCTGGCCAAACAGGCCGGATTCAAGCGGATCGGCGAGAAGGTCGTCGAGCATCGTGCCCGCAAGTACGGTCATTCGAAATTCGGTATGGAGCGGATGGTGAAAGGGTATCTGGACCTCATTACGGTTTCGTTTCTCTCGCGTTTCGGCCGTTCGCCGATGTACTTTTTCGGCAGCCTGGGAACGTTGATGTTCCTTTTCGGCGGCTGTACGACGGCGTGGGTGATCGGTGCCAAGTTGTATAAACAGTGCCACGATCTGCCTGTGCGGGCCGTAACGGACCAGCCGCTTTTCTATCTTTCACTGCTGGCTGTCGTGCTCGGCGTGCAGTTGTTCCTGGCGGGATTCCTGGGCGAGTTGATCGACCGGAATGCCGCAGACCGTAATAAATACCTGATCGAAAAAACATTGGATAATCAATAAACCTTGCAGAGCCTGCGATTTTCGGCAGGATTCGAAGAGGTTCGCATAAACAAAATAGAAGTTATATGATTCAACGTATTCAGACTCTGTATCTGTTGCTGGTCGTCGTACTGACGGGATTGGCCTTGTGGCTGCCGCTGGTCGATTTCACCGTTGGGGCGGACACTTGTACGCTGACCGCTTTCGGCCTGAAGGATGCCGCCGGCATCACGTTGCTGCCGACGGTGTATCTGGGGGTTGTTCTGGTTGCCGCCTGTCTGGTGCCGCTGGTGACGATTTTCCTTTTCAAGCGCCGTCTGGTGCAGATCCGGTTATGTGCCGTCGAGTTGGTGCTCCTCGTCGGTGCCGGAGCGATGATGGGAATCTATTTCTACCTTTGTAACCGTTACTTCGCGGAAAGTGAATTTTACTCTCATACTCTTAAAATTTCGCTCGTTTTCCCGCTGGTCTGCCTGGTTTTCGACTTGCTGGCTTTGCGGGCGATCTTCCGGGACGAAAAGCTGGTGCGGTCGCTCGACCGGATTCGTTGACCGGACGTATTTCTCGGAAAAAAGGCGTGCGGTCAAAACTGCACGCCTTTTGCGCTTATTTTGGCGGAGAGAACACGGTTTGGTGGGTTTTTTGATACGAAATAAAAATCCGTTGTGTTGTTATATTCGATTTAATGGCATTGTAATATGAAAATAGTATTTAACCCATTGGTAAAACAGGAAAAAATAGTATTTTTACAAAAAGTTTAAGAATAAATACTTTGTGTAAAGTATTATAAAACGAAGTTATTTTTAACCTATTTTTATATCACTCTAAAATTTAATTGTTTATGAAAAAGAGTAGCATTTGGAAATTGCTCTTCAGTGCATTGACCGTGTTCGCCGTAGCGGTGTTCGCGGGATGTACCGACGACAATGACGACATGGGTGCTCCCTATCTGAACGTCACGCCGGAGAACCTGACGTTCGATGCGGAGGGACAGCCCGCAGATGAGTACAACGGTACTTTTATCGTTGAAACGAACCGTCCCTGGCGTGCTATCGTCGAGGACGAACAGACTTGGGTGCGCCTTTCGGCTACCGAAGGCGAGGGCGACGCTGCCGTGACCGTTACGGTACCCGCTTCGAACATCGGTCAATCGGCCAAGGTGACTTTCGAGGTTTACAACTCCTACGGCGCATTGATTCAGAAGGATGTCAATGTGCTTCAGGGCGAAGTGGTGCCGCCGACGCTCATCTTCAACGAAACCGCAGGTAGCGAGTCTGTTGCGAACCCGTATCCGTTGGTTGCCGACTATACGGGTTGGAACACCACCGGCGAGGGGGCTTCGAAGGTTTCCTACGAGGGCGTGAATACTTCGATCCGCGCTTCCGGTAAGAGCAGCGCGGGTGCTTATGACGGTGCTTCGGGTCCGAACGTGATCTTCTTCGGCTCGGCTCCGGCAACCTTTACGGTTAAAAACATAACGCTCGCCTCCGGCCAGACCAACCTGAAGCTGACTTTCGGCGGACAGTATTACGATCAGGACAATAATGACAACGGTTTCAAGAAGGATGACTTCGTGGTTTCGCTCAGTGCGAACGGAACGGACTATACTCCGCTGTCTTACGAGGTGAACAACGGTGACCAGGAAGATCCTTATTGGGTATTCGCTACCAAGAACTTTACGCTCAAGAATGCGACTTCGACGCTTTATATCAAGTTCGAAGCAAATATTTCGTCTAAATTCCGTCTGGATGATATTACTCTGATGACCGGCAACGGCGGCGAGGAGATCGACTTGGCGGGTGGCGGTGTCGTGCCTCCCGATCCGAGCGGCGATGCGATTTACGAGAACAATTTCGATAAGACGCCTGCCGAGAAGGTCGATAATAAATGGCCGTTCCTGGATCAGACCGACGCATGGCAAAATGCTTCCGGTACGGGTAATTCGACGGTGACCTATACCTCTACGAACGTATCGGTGCGTACTTCCGGCAAGCTCAGCGGCGGTTACGACGGTGCTTCGGGTTCGAACAAGATTTTCTTCGGCTCTGCACCTGCGACTTTCGACATCAACAATATTACGATGCCTGCGGGCAAGACCAACTACCGGATCATCTTCGGCGGTGCTTATTCGCAGAGTAACGGCGGTACTTACGACAACATTTTCAAACCCGAGTCGTTCCACGTTGCCGTAGGTAACGGAACCGACTGGTCGGGCAACCTGACTTACGAGAAGATCGGCGGCAGCGATACGACCGATCCTTACTGGGTCCAGTTCGCCGTAGATTTCACGCTCAAGGAGGCTGTCAGCCAGCTTTCGATCCGTTTCACGGCTGATCTGGCGTCGGTATTTGCAATCGATGACGTACAACTCGTCGAGGGCAACGGCGGTCAGGAGGTCGATCTCGAAGGCGGTGTGGTTCCGCCCGATCCGGGTGAGGCTACGGCCATTACCATTCCCGAGCTGATCGCGCAGATGACTGATACGGAGGCTCCGGTGGATGCCAATGCAGATCGCTATCTGGACGCTGTGGTGATGAACGACGTGGCCGGTGCCAATTATACCTTCAACAACCTGATCCTCGCTACCGAGAATGCGACGGAGGCCGGTAACGGCATCACGCTCTACGGCAGTCAGGTAGAACCTTCGACGCTCGGTCTGAACAAGGGTGACAAGGTGCGCGTAACCCTTTATAAAGGACTTGCCAAGGTGGTAAATTACAGTGGTATGTACGAAGTGACGGGCGCTAAGGAAGCGACTTGGTGCAAGGTCGAGAAGACCGGTACGGTGACTTCGATTCCCACGGCGACGATCGTTGCTGCGGATCTGGCGAAATATCAGGGTATGGCCGTGACGATCGCCAATGCGTCGGTTGCCCAGGCAGGTGTTTGGGCGAGCGCCAGCGCACTCTCTTCGCATACTTTCACTGCCGATGGAGCCAATTTCACCGTATTCTGCAAGCAGAGCGATGAAAAGAACCCGAGCGTGTTCCTCGATGTTCCTTACAAGGCCGCTACGGGTAATATCTCCGGTCTGGCTGCCGTATATAAGAATAATTCCCAGCTCGTTCCGCGCAATCTGGACGACGTGGCCGCTTTCAGCGACAGCTCGACCCCGATGATTACGGGGGTAACTCCGGCCAGCCTCTCCTTCGAGGCAGCGGGAGGCGAGAAGACGCTCACGGTTTCTGTTATCAACCAGGGTGACAACCAACTTAGCGTAAGCGGACTGACCCCCCCCCTGAGCGCTACGGTCGATGGCCTGACCGTGACGGTCAAAGCCGATCCGAATACCGGTACGCAGCCCGTTAATCAGACGCTGACCATCACGTTGGCTAACGGTAACAGCAAGGATGTGCCTGTTACATTGCTCGGTGCCGGCGGCGGAGGAACCGGTGAGGTCGTTGCGTTCTCGATCACGGATATTAAGGCGGATAATGCGGATCTCCCGACCAATGGTTACGGTTCGCAGGTTGTCGCTACGCCCAGTACTTGGGTTAGTTGGACCGTCGGCGGTATCGAGTTCACGGGTGTGAAAATCTGTGAATCGCCCGCTTCCAACGGCTCGATCATTCAGATGCGGGGTAATGACTCCGATGCGGCTAAACAGGCGAAGCTGCAAAACGTGACGCCGATCGACGGGATGTCGAAGATCAAGATCGTTTTCCGGTCGTATCCGAATAAGAGTGGCAGCTACTACAACCCGGGATATACGATGACCGTTGCCGGGGCTGCTCAAACTCCTGTGGAAACATACACGGATAAGAGCGGTTACAGAGAGTATGTACATGAGTACGATCTGGCCGGTTTGGGTGCTGATTCCTTTGTGCTCGACAATAATAAGGTCGGAGCCTTGTATATCGAATCGTTCGAGATTACCAAATAGTTTTTAATATGCTGGATACCGACTCTTGGAGGGATCATCCCCTCCAAGAGTTTGGTTTCTCGGATAGTTTTTTATAGTTTACCGATGATGTCGATGTTCAGATATTGTGAGAAGGGATGGAAATGGCTGTTCCTGACGATGATTGCGCTCTCTGTCGTAGCTTGCGGCGACGATACGGACGATTTTTGGGGTTCTGCCGTATGGCGGACCTCTTCGACGGTCGGAGCTGCGGAGGGTTCGGCCGCCATACAGATTGAGGGACCTGTCGGCGCCGGATGGCGTGCCGAAATCAAGGACGGAGGTGCTTGGTGCTCGTTCAGGCTCAACGATCCGACGGTCCTCGTGAAGGAGGGCACCGTACAGAGTTCGAACATCAGCAATATCCTGGACGTTTATTATACGCGGAATACCGGGAGCGGGGAACGTTCGGCGACCATCGAATTCGAATTTCTCGGCGGAGAGCCGCAGGTGCTCGTGCTGACGCAGTTTTCGGCCTCTTCGACCAACGATCCCTACGACGAGGGGCATGCGACGGCTTGGGCGGAGCTGCCGGAAAAAAAGACTGATGAGAATTTTATTTACGTCAGCCACTTCGCTTCACTCAATAACCGTACCGTGCGCAACTATTCGTTCTGTTACGACAAGACGCTGCACGTGGCGCATTGGGTAGCTTATCCGCTGCACTCGGTGTACAGAGGATCGATCGACCGTACCAACGATTTCCAGTACGATCCGAAGGTCGATTATTCGTATCAGCCCAATCTGGTCGAAAGATCCTATACGGGAAGCTATGATCGGGGACATCAGCTCCCTTCGGCGGACCGTACGGCTACGCGGGAGTTGAATCTCCAGACGTTTTATGCGACCAATATGACGCCGCAGCTCAACCGGCTCAACCAGGATATGTGGGCCAATCTCGAAGCCAAGGTGCGTGCGCAGATATGCAGCGACACGCTTTATGTGGTGACCGGTTGCTATTATGCCAATACCAATACGACGACGACCGACCGTGACGGGAAAGTTTGTCCGGTCCCGACGAATTATTTCAAGGTATTGCTTCGCACGCGCACCGGTACGACCGGTAAACGTATCGCGGATTGTTCGGCCGATGAATTGAAGGCGATCGGATTTTGGGTGGATCAGAAGAGCTACGGCGATATTCAGCCGCCTGCGTCCATTTGCATGAGCGTGGCGGAGATTGAAAAGAAGACCGGCTTTACGTTCTTTCCCAATATTCCCGAGTCGGCTGCGGAATCCGTAAAGGCACAAAACTCTCCGAGCCAATGGGGAATCCAAAACTAATTTGACTTATGAAAAAACGACTGATTTTTACAGGACTACTGGCCTTACTGTTCGCAGCCTGCTGTTTCGCGCAGAAACCGTACAAGGTGGTCTTTTACAACTTGGAGAACTTTTTCGATACGATCAACGATCCCGAGGTCAATGACGACGAATTCACGCCGGAAGGACCTAAAAAATGGAATTCTGTCAAGTATGCGAAGAAGTTGGGTAATACCGAAAAGGTGCTTTTCGACATTGCCGGTATCGATAAGGATTATCCGATCGTGATCGGCGTATCGGAGGTGGAGAACCGCTCGGTGCTCGAAGATATCATCGCTACGCCGAAGATGGCTCCGGGCAATTACCGGATTTCGCACTACGACTCTCCCGAAGCTCGCGGTGTGGACGTCGCTTTTATGTACCGTCCCGATGTCTTCAAGCTGGAGGGCAGCGCACCGATCCGCACGCAGATTCCTTCGCTTCCGAATTTCAAAACCCGCGATATTTCGACCATGTGGGGTACGATCGACGGCGAACCGTTCTTCTTCATGGTGGCTCACTGGCCTTCGCGTCTGGGCGGCAAGGACGCTTCGGAGTTCAAGCGTATCGCCGTCGGCGAGCAGATGCGTCGAATCGCCGACTCTGTCCTGAAGGTCAATCCTGCGACCAAGATCGTGGCGATGGGCGACTTCAACGACGATCCGACCGATCCGAGCATGTTGGAGGGGCTGAATGCCAAACCCAAGGTCAAGGATCTTCAGCCGGGCGATTTCTTCAGTCCGTTCCACGCCGTGCTGCGTGCCGGTATGGGAACGCTGGCTTACGGCGATGCCTGGAATCTCTTCGACAATATCGTAGTGTCGGAAAACCTGGTCAATGCGAAGCCCGGCGAGTTGCGTCTGGTGCGGGCTCCGGGATCGAAGTACTACGGGAATGTCTTCAAGCGTAACTATATGATCCAGCGGGAGGGGCAGTTCAAAGGCTATCCTTTGCGCACGTACGTCGGAAACAATTTCCAGGGCGGTTACAGCGACCACTTCCCCGTTTATATCTACATCGGTAAATAAATACCTTAACTTGAAAGGATATGAAAATAAAAAGTTTACTAATTTTTGTATTTACCCTGATGTCGCTGACCGCGTTCGCTCAGAGCGGCGGTATCAAGGGTAAGGTCGTTTCCCGCGAGGGACGTGTCGCGGTGGACGGGGTGAAGGTTTCGGTCACTCCCGGTGAAATGACTGCCACGACCGACGGCCGAGGTGGTTTCGTGATCGAGAATGTCGAGCCCGGCGAATATACGTTGCAGTTCGAGGCTCCCGAATTCGAGCCTTTGACGCTCGTGGTGCGCGTGGACAAGATGGTGCGCGACATCAATACGGTGATTCTGGTCCCCGAAGTGCTTTCGACCGTAATGGACGATTCGATCTTCGCAGAGTTCGACACCGAGAGCGGCAACGATGCGCAGTCGCTGCCTTCGTCCCTTTCGGCCTCGAAGGACGTTTTCAACAACATCGCTTCCTACCGGTTCAGCGAGATGCGTTTCAACGTGCGCGGTTACGATTCGCAGTATTCGGACGTTTACCTGAACGGCATTCGCTTCAACGACGCTATGACGGGCTATACGCCCTGGTCGTTGTGGAGCGGTCTGAACGACGCTACGCGCAACCAGGAGATCACCAACGGTTCGGTCATGTCGGATTACGGCGTGGGTAGCATCGGCGGTACGACCAACATCAACGCCCGTGCTTCGCAGGTGCGCCAGGGACTTCGCGTGAGTCTGGTGAACGCCAATTCGATGTATCGCTTCCGTGCCATGGTGACCTATGGTTCGGGTCTGCTGGACAACGGCTGGTCCTATGCGTTGTCGGTATCTACCCGTCAGGGCGGCAACTCCTACGTGGACGGCGTCTATTACAACTCCTACGGATATTTCGCTTCGGCCGAGAAGATTTTCAATTCGCGTCACCGGTTGGGCTTCACGATTATGGGTGCTCCCACCGAGCGCGGTGCGCAGCAGGCTTCCACGCAGGAGGCTTACGATCTGGTCGGCAACAACTATTACAACCCCAACTGGGGCTACCAGGACGGCAAGATGCGTAATGCGCGCGTGCGTAACAGCCACGAGCCGATCGCTATGATCAACTATACGTTCGATCCCAATGAGCATACCCAGTTCAACCTGGCCACTTCGTTCCGTTTCGGTAAGAACGGTTATTCGGCGCTGACGTGGTACGACGGTGCAGACCCCCGTCCCGATTATTACCGCTATATGCCGAGCTACAAGTTGCTGAACGCTACCGACCTGGAGGCCGCTTCGATGGCTGCGGCCAGTCTGGCGGATCAGTGGATGCGCAACGTGGGTAATATCCGCCACTTCGACTGGGACGAAATGTACCAGACCAACATGAATTTCCGCAATGCCGAGGATGAAGCGATATACGGTCCCGGCGCCCGTTCGAACTATATCATCGAGGAGCGCCATACCGACCAGTTGGACTGGAACCTCGCCGCGCAGATCAGCCGAATCTATAAGGATAACTCCCGTCTGACGGCCGGAGCCAACGTCCGCATCAACCGCACGTGGTACTACGACGAGGTGAAGGATCTGCTCGGCGGCGACTATTACGTGGACGTCGATAAATTCGCACAGCGCGACTTCGGCGATCCGATCATGGCGCAGAACGATATGGATTATTATAACCAGTACGGTCATGCAAGAGCCGTCAGAGAGGGCGACAAGTTCAGCTACAACTACAAGGCGCATCTGCGTTCCGGCGGTGTATGGGCTACTTATGCCGCTCGTTTCGGCGGGTTCGGCATGAAGTTGGGCGCCGAGCTCGGCGGACTTTCGATGTGGCGCGAAGGTCTTTGGCGCAAGGGTCTCTTCCCGGATAATTCGAAGGGCAAATCGGAGAAACTCGAATATTTCGTATATAAGGCCAAAGGTAATTTCGACTATGTCATCAATGCCAACCATACTTTCGAACTCAACGCCGTGGCGATGCAGAATGCTCCTGCGTTCCAGTCGGCCTTCGTTTCGCCCCGTACGCGTAATTCGGTAACTCCGGGGCTTACGACGGAGAAGGTTTACGGCATCGACGCTTCGTACAACCTGCGTTACGGCGATTATAAACTCCGTGTTTCCGGTTATTATACGAAGGTGAACGACCGTTCGAAGGTGATCTCCTTCTACGATGACGTGCTGAAGACCTATACCAATTTCGCCTTGAGCGGTATCGACGAGCAGTATTTCGGTCTGGAAGTCGCCGCTTCGATTCCGATCTACAACGGTTTGTCTTTGAACGGTGCGATCAGTTGGGGTCAGTACACTTACACGTCGAATCCCAATTACGTGCAGATTGCCGACAACAGCGCCGAGCCGCTGAACTCCGGTACGGTCTATTGGAAGGATATGCGCGTGGAGAGCACTCCGCAGACGGCTATGAATATCGGTTTGTCGTACCGCGGTCCTCATAACATCTACGCATCGATCGATCTGAACTATTACAACAATATGTATCTGTCGATGAACCCGCTTTACCGTACGGACGAGGTGTTGTTGCCTACGATGACGGACGAACAGATCCGGGAGCTGCGCAGTCAGGAGAAGTTCGATTCGGCCTACACCTTGAGTGCGAGCATCGGTAAGAATTTCTACATTCAGCGTCGTTATACGCTCGGCTTCAGTTTGCAGGTGAATAACATCCTGAACAACCAAAATATCAAGACCGGCGGTTATGAGCAGATGCGTGTGCAGGGCATTAAGACCGGCAAGGAGATCACTTCCTACCAGAAGTTCGCTCCCAAGTATTTCTACCTGTTCGGCACGACTTACTACCTGAATGTCTATTTCCGTTTCTAACGGCTTAACGAATTAATATTGTGAAGAATATGAATAGAATAGCAACCATATTTCTGGCGGTGACAGCAAGTTTGTTCTTCGTCGGCTGTTATAACGATTTCGATACGCCGGCTCCTGCGAAGGTATGGACGGATGCGGACTTCAGCGACAGTAAAATCATTTCGATCAAGGAGCTGAAGGATATTTTCGAGGAGGCTTATCCCGGGACCAGCGGTATCGGCCAGTCGCTGACCATTACCGACGACCTGGTGATTCGGGGCAAAGTCATTTCCAGCGACCAGGCCGGTAACGTCTATAAGTCGATGTACCTGTACGATGAAAGCTGCCAGTCGGCCATTGAAATCAAAGTGACTTCGGGATATTACATTACCTATGCTCCCGGTCGCCTGGTTTATATCCGTTTGCAGGGTCTGGTGCTGGGAAATTACCGCACGATGCTCAGCGTGGGTGTCGCATCGACCAATTCCGATTATGCGAACGGTAACATGGAGGATCGCAATACCTTGGAAGAGCATGTCAAGCTCGGCGAATTGATCGGCTTGACGGCGGCCGATACTTTGGTGGTTACTCCCGCTTCCTATTCGACGCTGACGGATGAGTCGCTGGGGCGTTTGATCCGTTTCGAAGGGTTGGAAAGCAAGTTCGGCAAGGCCGGCTGGGGGTATAAAAATACATTCCCCAACTACTTCGCCAACAGTACCTCCTACGATGTGAATTCTCCGGGTTGGACCGATATCAACGATTGGGCTACCTGGGCGACGAAGCGGGTCGATGAGCTTACGCACGAGAGTACGTTCTATTATGGCTCTGCCTGGTTCACCTATGGCGACATCAACACCCTCGCAGGCAATTATGTCGTACGTTCGAGCGGTTATTGCCGTTTCCGTGACGAGAAAATACCTGCGGACGGTTCCGTGGTGAACATTACCGCGATCTATACCAAGTTTTCGCAGGGCAGCGATGCGACGGCGGCCTATCAGTTGTTGCTGAACAAGGCGTCCGACGTGGTCGTGACTTCGAAATAGCCGCAGTTTGCAGTTGAAATCGCCGGGCCTCATCTTTTTGATGAGGCCCGTTTTTTATTCTTTATGCGGTTGCGATTCCGCTCGTATTGTCCGCGAAGGAGCTGCCTCCGGTCTTATGAGGCATAAATTTCAGGGAAGAGCAGTGCGCGGAAGTCGGAGCGCATGATCTTGTCCCGTTACTGTTTTTCCTGCCTGCCGGGGAGCCGGTTGCCGTATGTCCGAAAAAAGCAAGACATTGTTCGGATCGTTCTTTTGCTGCAAGTTGGCAGGCTGTCGCACCGGGGGACCTGCTGTCCGCATAATGCGATTCCGACTGCCGGGAAGGGGCAACGTGATCGGCAGAGAGCTGTCCGCAAACGGAAGAGCGTCGCCGAAACGGAGAATTCGATGCGAAGTGCGGAATCGGAAAGCATGGCGGGGTATGACATAACGTCGTTCGTGGAGTTTGGTTCCGCGTCTGTTTTCCGGAAACGGATACGATTCCTGTGCGTGGACGATCTTCCTGCATTGCAGATAGGAGCGGAAAAGGAAACATCCGTGAACAGGAGTCCGAAACCAAAGAAAACCCCCGAACCGGTGAGAGTTCGGGGGTAGTAGTGAATAAAACCTGTTATTGATGATTATTCATCTGTTTCGGGTTGAGCTTCGGGACGCATGGTGACCTGTATTACGTTGCCGCTGTCGAGGAGCTTCTTCGCCAGGTCGCGGATCTCGTCGTAAGTGATGCTGTTCAGGGTCTTTTCGTAGTCGGCGAGCAGATTCTGCTTGTGACGGTTGTAGTCGTCGATCAACCCGAACCAGGTGCCGTTATTTTCGAGCGTATTCTTGAATTGCTTGACCAAGTATTCGCGGGAGTCGTTGATGTCTTTGGCTTCCGGTCCTTCAGTCGCGATTTTCTCGATTTCATCGAAAACGATCGGCACGAGTTCGTCGGCCATCTCCTCGTTGGTGTCGAACTGTATTTGCAGGAGGGCCTGTTTTTCGGGACGATACGAGAGAGTATAGCTTACCTGTACTCCGTACGTGCCGCCTTTCTCCTCGCGGATGGATTTCAGGTAACGGTTGTTTAGAGCCATGTTGAGCAGCAACATGGTTTGCTTGTTGCGCAGCGTGTAGTCCGCATCGCTCGAGAAGAGCAGGAACTCCGAAACTTTCGGCTGCAGCATCGGGGTGCGGAAGTCGTTCACGACCTTGCCTTTGGCTGTGCGGAGTTTGTCGTCCGTGAACTTAAGCACGTGTTTCGAGGTGGGAATCGAACCGATATATTTCTCGACCAACGGCTTCAACGTTTCCAAATCCACGTTGCCTACGAAGGTGAACGTAAAGCTGTTCGCACCCGGGTAGAGCGTTTTGAAGGTTTTCGGCAGATTTTCGAACGAGATGCTTTCCAGGGCCTCGATCGTCAGCGGCTGCTGACGCGGATTGTCGCTGTAAAGCGTTTTGATCGTTTCTATCTGCATGATGTAGTCGGGATTCGAGGTCAGGTTCTGGACGTATGCCTTGTAGCTGTCCATCGTCGTGTTGAAATCCTCCTCCGAGAAGCGGGGACTTGTGAAGTTCTGGTAGAGCAGTTGGAGCATCGTTTCGATGTCTTTGGGCGAGCAGTAACCGCTCATACCGTTGCTGTAGTTATTGACGTACAGGTTGATTCCGGCTTTCTTGCCTGCGAGCTGCTTGTTCAGTTCGATTGCAGAGAATTTGCCCACCCCCGACTGGGCCGCGATGACCGGAAGGAATTCACCCTCCTTCACCTCAGTATCGGCAAGCTGCGACATCCCGCCGTCAGCCTGTACCTGCAGCAGGACTTCGTCCGCCTTGAGTTGGGTCGGTTTGACGATGATCTTCACACCGTTCTTGAGAATCCATTCGGTCGTTCCGAGATCCTCGTTGTATGCGGTCTTTTTCACGGGCGAGCCTTTCAGCTTGATATCTGCGGGGATCAGAGGCTCGCTGACGGTATTGTCCTGGTAAGCCTCGACGTCGGATGCCATGACCTCGCTGCGGATGGCCAGAAGTTCGGCTTCGGTCGGCTCGGTCAGTCCCTCTTTCTTCGGTACTTCGACGGTGATAACCTGGTTTTCAGGTGTCAGAAGTTGTTTTACCCAAGCATTCACATCGTCGAGGGTCAATGCTTCGAGGTATTGTTTGTCGAGGTTGTACTGCGTTTCGGCATCTGCCATAGCGGTATTTTTCTTGTAATTCGCCAGGTAGGTTTGAACATATTGTCCGTTCGTAAGGTCGTTCCGATTGGCATAGGTAGCCTCGGCCTGACGCAGGAATTCAGCTTTCGTACGATCGAATTCGCTCTGTGTAAAGCCGTAACGCTTCATCTTTTCCATCTCTTCGAGGATAGCTTTGTAACCGCAGAGCAACTCTCCGTCTCGAGTTTGTACGGCGACCATCGTGAGATCTTGGGTCGGATTCACTCCCAGTATGTTGCCTGAATCCATCCCGGCACTCAGGAACGGAGCATCGGGCTGCATGGCGATTTCATTCATACGGTCGTTCGCCATGGCACTTGTGTAGGAGTTGAGTACATCGTACATTTGGCTAATTATCAGGTTGTTGTATTGCTTGGGGAGAGCGGGTCGTTTGATGAAGAGCTGCATGACCGAAGCCGTCATTTCGGGATCGGAAAAGATGCTGACGATGGGTTCTTCGTTTTCAGGAACTAGGTAAGCCTCTTTCTGCGGGGCATCTGCAGGGGAAACCGGAATATCCGCCATCAGGGTTTTGATCTTGTTTTCGATCCGATCGACGTCGATATCGCCGACTATGACGATCGCCTGGTATTCCGGGCGATACCACGTTTTGTAGAAGTCGTACAAGGCTTTATGGTCGAAACTCTTCAGACCGTCCAGATAGCCGATTACGTTGCGGTGCTCGTATTTCGAGCCTCTGTTGACGGCGGCGTTGCGTCGTACCATGGCGCGCCATCCAGCTCCGTCGCGGGTGCGCAGCTCCTCCATGATTACGCCGCGTTCGTTGTTGATCTCCTGAGGCTCCAGACTGATGAACTGCGACCAGTCGTGCAGGATCAGCAGTGCGGTGTCGATCGTCGCAGGGTTTGCTGTGGGCACATTGTCCAGGTTGTAGCATGTTTCATCGTAAGAGGTGTAGGCATTCAGGTCCGCACCGAATTTGACGCCGTTACGCTCCAGATATTCTATCATCTTTTTGCCCGGCAGGTTCTTGGTGCCGTTGAAGGCCATGTGTTCGAGGAAGTGGGCGAGGCCCTGTTGGGAATCTTCCTCCTGGACAGCTCCTACGTGGTGGAAAATGTAGAAGGATGCCTGTCCCTTGGGTTTTTCGTTGTGACGGATGTAGTACGTCATGCCGTTTTCGAGTCGTCCGACGCGCACCTCCTTATCGGCGGGAATCGGCATGTCAGGCTGTAGTTGCGCCATGACATTCGTCATTGCGAACAGCGTGACAAGTAAAAGAATGAACCTTTTCATAAAATGATTGTTAATTGATTTTGGGTGAAATTATTTGTATTGCGTTGTCATTCGGTTGTTTCTTCCGGTCGGTATTCGATGATGTCGCCCGGCTGGCAGTTCAGTTCGCGGCAAATGGCTTCCAGCGTTGAAAAGCGGATCGCCTTGGCCTTGCCGTTCTTGAGAATGGAAAGGTTGGCCGGGGTGATATCGACCCGCTCGGCGAGCTCGCCGAGTGACATCTTTCGTTTCGCCATCATGACATCTATGTTGATGATTATCGCCATGTCTTGCGTCCCCCCCCCGTGTGTATATTGTATATCGACATTTATTTTTTCTTTAGATCGTGAGTTTTTGCTCTTCGCTCAACCGGGATCCGATCGAGAAGACCTCGGCCGAGAAGAGTACCAGAATCGCCATGACGATGTTCCAGTAGTTGAGCGGGAACGAGGCGGCGACTTGCAGGGGCGAATCTTCGAGAAACGTCCGGGTCGTACTCTGGTAAATATAAGAGCCGACTCCGGTGCAGACTTCGGCCAGAATCAGCAGGAACCCTACGGCACGCGTGTAGATGATGATACGCCCCGGCAGGGGTTGTTCGTCCCGTACCGATTTGCGCAGGATATTGATAATCAGCGCTACCAGGATCAGGATAGAGAGCTTGGCCAGCAGGGCCGGGATGGACAGCAGCAGTATGTAATTGATTCTGTTCAGTGTCCGGACTACTGTCGGGTCACTGTTTTCGTCCGTTTTGACGTAGATATTAACCCCCGTATATTCGGCTTCGGTGGAGATCGATGCGTGTCCGGTTTCTATCGGGAAAAGAGTTTCGTCGCTCTGGGCGTTTTGCAACCGGGCCGCCAAAAAGTAGGTGTGTTGCGCGATACCGTGTTTTTCCTGCATCCGAATGTCTTCGGACGCAGCCTGCCAACCTGTCGCCAGACTCGACGACACGTGGGGCACGAAGCTGTGGATGAATCCTGCGGCCAGAGCCAGGAAATAAAAGATGTAAATGACCAGCAGATGGCGCCGCAGAGATTTTTTCTGTTTTTTGTCCATTTTCGGTTTGCTGAATACGTAATGGAGGTGTTCGACCTGTTTTTAACCTCCGGTGAGGCAAAGATAGTAAAGAACTTCTGCAAAACAAATAATTTTTATCGTTTTTCGATAAAAACGCAATAAAATATAACGAATGATGTTTCTCGTCTGAATACGGAGCGGAATTTTCCGGACTTTTCCCGAACCGGAGATCGGACGGGCAACCCGGCTGAAACCTACCGAAGGTCGGACCGGCAGGGATCATCCCCGTCTTGGAGGCGAGGCCCCTGCAAGTACGGACGATCGAAACGAGAAAGCCCCTCTACGAGCTTCGTTACGCGGGGGAGCCGAAAACAAAAGTTGAGTTTGGTTCTCCGCTCTTCTTGTTATTATCTTTGACTTCTTCTTAGACACTCCATGCCGGCAAAACGCAAATAAAATTTGCTTTTGCACCCGGCTTATTCGTATCTTTGCACGAAATGCAGTCGGCGCGGCCGGAAGGCTTCGCTCTGTTTCCGGCATACGCCGCTACTGTCCGCAGGAAGCCGGGCCGGGGCGTTTTTGTAGGAATGAAACCATTCGGTATCTACGGCTTTCTCCCGGCCCGGCGGATAACCGGCGGATTGTCGTTTCGTTGCATTTGAAATTGAAAAACGCACTGAAATATGGCAGAGAAAACAGGTTACACTTATTATGCAGACCCTCAGCAGGTCGATTTCACACTTCGGATGACCGTTCCGGCTTTGGCGAACGAGGTCCTCAATACGGCGGGTGTCGATGCCCAGCGCAAAGGGTTCGGGATCGATAAGTTGAATAAGGAAAACCGCTCGTGGGTGCTTTCACGCATGGCGATCGAGATCGACGACCGCCCCGAACAATACAGCTCTTATGAAATCGTGACGTGGGTGAACGAGTACAACCGGATGCTCTCGACCCGTAATTTCACGCTGCACGATGCCGCCGGCCGGGAGTTCGGGCGGGCCGTGACGCAGTGGTGCATCATCGACTTGGGTGCCCGCAAGGCGATCGATCTCAATACGGTCATCGGCACCTGCGCCGATTCGATTGTGGATGCTCCGTCGCCGACCGAAAAGCCGCGCAAAGTGACGGGGATCGTTCCGCAGCATATTGCCGAACACCGGGTGGTTTACAGCGACATCGACTTCAACCGTCACGTCAATACGATGCGCTATATCAACATGATGTTCGATATGCTGCCCATCGAGCAGCTGACCGCGATCCGCCCGGTGCGTCTTGACATTCATTTCATGCACGAATGCCGTTACGGGCAAACCCTTACGGTCGGGTACGAACAACGGGACGGCTTGTCGCTGTTTGAGGTTTCGAACGGAGAGGAAGCCGCTGTCCGGGCGGCGCTCGAGTGGCGTTGATGTGTCGTATTTCGTGGTGGCGGGCGAGGCAGGGAGCCGAACCGAATCGACTTCGTTTCGGTCCGTTTTTACGATCGGCTTTGTTCCTTTCTGGAACGGGTTTTGCCGATATAGAGACAAAACCTTTATTATTATGGAAAAGATCAAAGTTGCGAACAAGTACCAGAAAAGTATCGATCTATTGAACGATGCTTTGGGAAAAGAGATTGCCACCTCGCTCCAGTACATGTATTTCCATGTCCATTTCGAAGATGCCGGTTACGAGTATCTTTCCAAAAAGATGCGGATGATTTCCATCGCCGAAATGCGTCACAGCGAGGAGTTGTCCGACCGTATCCTCTTCTTGCAGGGGGACGTGAATATGAACCCGTCGTTTACGACGCGCCAGATCTCCGATCCCAAGGAGATGTTCCGTTTCGCTATACAGCTGGAACAGAGTACGATCGACAGCTATAACGATGCCGCTCGCATTGCGGCCGAAGCCGACGATTCGGTAACGCACAAGATGTTCCAGGATCTGGCCGTCGAAGAGGAGGAGCACTTGGACTATTTCCGCAACGAGTTGCAGAACCTGCTCGATTACGGCGACAAGGAGTACCTCGCCTTGCAATCTTTTGCACGCAGCAAGGCCGAAGCCGAAGGGAAGGTTTCCGAGTAGTTTTTCCTCGCGGACGCGAGATAATGCGTCCCATACGTGGTTTTTGAATAAAATTTCATATCTTTACACGCGAAAAAAACTATTAACTTATTAAAATAATAGAGATATGAAATTTTATATCCGTATCGTGCTGCTGGCGGCTTTCCTGACGAGTTTGTTGTCGGCTCACGCGCAGTCCCCGACCATTACCTGGGACAGCACTGTGAAGGACCTCGGCGATTCGAATTACGAAGTCGTATTTACGGGTAAGATCCTGCCGGGATGGCATACGTACGACCTGCATTCGGACGTTTCTTCGACCCTGGTGGAGTTCGAGCCTGCAACGGGCCTGACGCTCGACGGCGATCCTTATGAGATCAACGCTTCCAAACGCGAATACGACGATATTTTCGAGGTCGAAATGGGTACTTATTTCGATGAAATCATCCTCGGTCAGAAAGTCACCCTGACGGGTGAGGGCGCCGTATTGAAAGGCAATATCAACTGGCGTTCCTGCGAGGAGGAAAATTGCAATTCGCCCGAGGATTGGGGATTCGAGATCACGATCGGCGATCCCGAGGCGGCCCGGGCATCCGTTGCGGCCGGGGATGCTGCGGATCAACCTGTTTCCGGCGACGGAGCCGGAGAGTCCAAAACCCTGTGGGGTCTGATTATCGAAGCGGTTCTTTGGGGCTTCGCGGCGCTGCTCACTCCTTGTGTATTCCCGATGGTCCCGATGACCGTATCGTTCTTTATGAAAGGCAGCGGATCGCCTGCTGCGGGACGTTTCAAGGCTTCGATGTACGGTTTCTTCATCGTAGCGCTCTATACGCTTCCCATTGCGGCGATCATTCTGATTACGCGTCTGGTGGGCGGCGATGCCGTGACGGCCGACATCTTCAACTGGCTGGCTACGCACTGGCTTCCCAACCTGATCTTCTTCATCGTGTTCATGATTTTCGCCGCATCGTTCTTCGGGGCCTTCGAGATCACGCTTCCGAGCTGGATGGTCAATAAGAGCGACCGGCACGCGGACAAAGGCGGTTTGATCGGTATCTTCTTCATGGCTCTGACGCTGGTGTTGGTGTCGTTCTCCTGCACCGGGCCGATCGTCGGCAACGTCCTGATTCGTTCGACTGCCGGCGAATTCTGGGTGCCCATCGTGACGATGTTCGCTTTCTCGCTGGCTTTTGCTCTGCCTTTTACGATTTTCGCTTTCTTCCCCTCCTTGCTGAAAGACCTGCCCAAGAGCGGCGGTTGGCTCGGTTCCGTGAAGGTCGTTCTCGGTTTTATCGAGGTCGCCCTCGGTTTCAAGTTCCTGAGTATGGCCGACCAGACCTACCACTGGGGGTTGCTCGACCGTGAGGTCTATTTGGCGATCTGGATCGTCGTGTTCACATTGCTGGGTTTCTATTTGCTGGGTAAGATCCGCTTCGCTCACGACGACGAACTCAAGCACGTTTCGGTGACGCGGCTGACGCTGGCCATCGCTTCGCTTTCGTTCGCGGTCTATATGTTTCCGGGTATGTTCGGTGCGCCGCTGAAAGCTCTTTCTGGCTATTTGCCCCCGATGCATACGCAGGACTTCGTGATCAATACGCAGGGTGTCGTTGCCGCACCGTCAGCAACGGCACAGACGACTGAAAAGATCAAATATGCGGATATCCTGCACTGGCCTTACGATCTGCCGGGGTATTTCGATCTGGCCCAGGCCGAAGCCGCTGCCAGGGAGGCCGATAAACCCTTGTTTGTGGACATTACGGGAATCAGTTGTGTGAATTGCCGCGAAATGGAAGCCCGCGTCTGGAGCGATCCGCGCGTGCAGCAGATCCTGCGCGACGATTACGTGCTGGTAGCCCTCTATACCGACGACAAGACCAAAGTGCCCGAGAACGAATGGGTGACCACTGCGGGAGGCAAGGTTCTCAAGGACATCGGCCGCATCAACTCCTACATCGCCCAGACCCGTTTCGGGGTGAACGGACAGCCCAACTACCTGATCCTCGGCCGTGATGGGCAGGAATTGGTTCCCAAGCGGGCTTACAATCTCGACGTGGAGGCATACATCGACTTCCTGAAGAGCGGTGTGGAGGCGTATAATAAAACGAAATAGGATGGATAGTGATAACCGGTTCGGGCAGTTCCTCCCGAACCGGTTATCGTTATCTCCTTGTTGCAGGATTCGGTAGGGTATTTGTATTTTTCCTGAAGTTGCCGTGCGCTGTTTATTCGAAAACAGGAGGGCCGTACCGAAGGTTTGAATCCGTTCGGGGATTCGATTTCAGTTATAAATAAAAGTTCGGGGTATGAAAATTTCGATCGTGGGGCCCGCCCATCCGTATCGTGGGGGCTTGGCCGTAATTATGCAGAGCATGGCCCGGGTTTTCCAACATCGGGGCGACGAGGTGAAGATCAAGACTTTCACGCTCCAGTATCCCCGTATTTTCTTTCCCGGCAGGAATCAGACGGTGCAGACACCTCCGCCGCCCGATCTGTACATCGTGCGGTGCGTGAATACGATGAATCCGTTCAACTGGATCGCCGTGGGGCGGTGGATCGCCCGCGAGAAGCCGGATTTCGTGCTGATGAAATACTGGACCCCCTTTATGGCGCCCTGTTTCGGTACGATCGCCCGCTTTGCCAAAAAGAACGGTACGACGCGTATCCTTTGTCAGATCGACAACGTCGAACCGCATGAACGCCATATGACCGACAAGCCGTTCAACCGCTATTTCCTGAGGGCGGTGGACGGCTTTATCTATATGTCCGAGCAGGTGCACCGCGAATTGCGCCGATATACGCAGGTTCCGGCGCTCTTCTCTCCGCATCCGCTTTTCGAAAATTTCGGTATCGTCATCGACCGTACGGAGGCCTGCATCCGCCTCGAACTGGATCCTTCGAAACGCTATGCGCTCTTTTTCGGTCTGATTCGGGACTACAAGGGATTGGACCTGTTGCTCGATGCCTGGAAGATCTACAAGCGGGAGCATCCTGCCGAAGACCGGCGCCTGATCGTGGCCGGTGAGTTCTATGCTCCGAAAGAGAAGTATTTGAAGCAAATCGCCGACAACGGACTGGAGGACGATGTGATTCTGCACGACTATTTTATTCCGGACGAATTGGTGCGTTACTATTTTTCCGTCGCAGATTTTTTGGTGCAGCCGTATCGTTCGGCCACGCAGAGCGGCGTGACCCAGATCGCTTATCAATTCGACCTGCCGATGGTGGTGACCGACGTGGGCGGTCTTCCGGAGATCGTGCCGGACGGTCGTGTCGGCTTCGTCTGCCGTCCCGATGCCGCAGAAGTCGCCCGGGCCATCGACCGTATCTGGCGGGACGATGTGCTCGCGGGATTCCGTGCGAACATGGAAGAGGAGAAGAAGCGCTTTTCGTGGGATGCGATGTGCGATCGCATTACGGAACTTTACCGATTGGTTAAATAGGAAGCGTAGAGGGTCGATCCGATTAAATAGGAACTCTTGTATCTCGAAAAGCGGAATCTCGTACGATCCTCGTCGCTTTAGCCGATAGACTCTTTATTACAAAACCCCCGCTGCAATTTGCAGCGGGGGTTTACTCATCATTTTTCCGGCAGACCGGGGATACGGATTATCGTTATTTCTTGATGTTGGGCAGTTCCAGGCCGTAGTGCTTTTTACGGTCTTCGAGCTTGAGCCAGAAAGCCAGCAGGAAAGCCAATACGCCGAGGCTGGCGAAAATCAGCATCGGAACCGTGTAGTTGTAGCTTACGTGTTCACCGGCTTTGATCGCTTCTCCCACGCCGGGATTGACCTTGTTGAGAACCCAGCCGATGATCATCGGGAAGGCCATCAGTCCGAGGTTCTGGATCCAGAAAATCGTTGCATAGGCAGAACCCATATAGCGGTTATCGACCAACTTGGGTACCGAAGGCCACAGGGCGGCGGGAACCAGCGAGAAAGAGAGGCCGAGCAGGATGATCGCCGAGAACGCGATAGCGGGGGTGAGGGGAACCAGTGCGAAAGTCATGTGGCAGATGAACATCAGGATCGCACCGATCATCAGCATCGTCGCGCCTTTGCCCTTGTGGTCGAGGAACCAGCCGAGCAGTGGAGTCAGGATCATGGCCCCCATCGGGAACCAGCGGAAGATGTCCGAAGCCTGCTGGTTGGTGATGCCCAGATTACTTTCGAGCATACCCGTTGCGAAACGCTGGAACGGGAAAATCGCCGAATAGTAGAGCACGCAGAGTGCCGAAACGATCAGGAAGGTTTTGCTGCTGAAAAGGTTCTTCAGATCGGCGACCTTGAAGGGCTCTTCGGTTTCTCCTATCGGGGTGTCTGCCTCGGTTTGTCTGTCGAGTTTGAAGTCCATGACCGAGAAAGCGATGTAGGTCAGCAGGCCGATGCAGAGCAACAGGCCGACAACGGCTACCGGACGTGCTACGCTCGGATCGCCGCCCCAGTTAGCCACCCAGGGCGACAGGCTGAATACGGCGAATACGCCCAGTCGGGCAATAGCCATTTCCAGGCCCATCGCCAGAGCCAGTTCTTTCCCCGTGAACCACTTGACGATTGCGCGGGATACCGTCACACCGGCCATCTCCGTACCGCAGCCGAAGACCATGAAACCCAGACAGGCGAGCTTCGCGCTGGCCGGGATGTCCGTGAGGAACGAACTGAGGAACTCGTAACCGAATCCGCCTTCATAGAAGTAGTTGCTCAGTCCGTAGAATTTGATACCGGCACCGAGTACCATCAGCGAGGCCGAAAGAATACCCGTAAACCGTACGCCCATCTTGTCGAGGATGATACCTGCGACGAGCAGGAAACCGCAGACGTTCAGAATGAATTCCGAACCGCCGTACAGTCCGAAAATCGTGGGGCTCCAGCCTCGGGTGCTTTCGAGCATGTTCTGCAACGGCGAGAGGACATCGACGAACATGTAGCCGAAGAACATGGTGAGCGCCACCAGAATCAGTGCGGTCCATCGGGCGAACGCCGAGTCGTTCAGTTTCTTTTGAATAGCTTGTGTCATAGTTTATTGAATTGGTTATTGTTAGTTAAAAAGCTTCTGTATGCTCCCCCGTGTAACGTTTGAGGATTTCGTAGGCCGAGGTAATGCCCAGCTCTCCGGCTTTCGAGAGGTCGAGGCAGCCCTTGCGCGTGTCTTTCATATAGATTTGGGTCATGCCCCGGTTGTAGAACGCTTCGGCGAAGAGGGGATTCAGTTCGATGGCTCTCGAGAAATCTTCGAAGGCCTCGGGCAGTTTGCCTGAAAGAGCCAGCAGCGTTCCCCGGTTGTAGTAGGCTTCGGCGAAGTTCGGGAAGAGGCGGAGCGTCTTGTCCAGATCGGCGATGGCTTCGTCGTAATTGTAGGTGCGTGTATGGGTGTTGGTGAGTTTGTTCGCCGGGTCGGAGTCGATCGAAATTCGCTGATAGGGATTGTCCAGGCCCGAAATGAAGTCGATCATTTCGGCCCGTGTCACGGCCCGGTTGAAGTAGAGGAATGGATTGGCGGCATTGTCTGCGATAGCCGACGAATAGGCGCCGACCGAATTGGTGAATTGTCGGATCAGCGATTGCGAAATGGCATATTGTACTTGCAGGAGCCAGTCGCGCGGATTCTGGCACAGGATTTCGGCATAGCGGCTGTCGAGCATCGCCAAAGAGTCCGCACCGATGTTCGTGGGCCGGTTGGAGAGGACGAGGTAGGGATTGTCCAGTTTTTTCTCGAAGTCTTTGACCCGTTGCAGGGTATAGCGGTTCGACGCCTCGATCCGGGAGGTATCGGGCTGCATCAGGGTGAAGCGGAACAGGGGCAGCAGACGCATGTTGCTGCGGCCCAGGCTCGGCTGTTCCGAGATGCGGTCGAAGTAGCTGTTGGTGAATTGATTGTCGAAAGCCAGCAGTTTGTCCATCCGTTGCGTCGTATCGGCATAGATCGAGTAGGTGCTGTCCTTCAGGTGGGATTTGTATTCGGCGATCTTGCGCTGGGCGATCTCTTCGTCCCGTTTCGCAGCCTTGGGGTTATGCAACGCATAACGCAGGGCGCTGCGGTTCAGGTAGGCGTTGGCGAAGTCGGGGTAGAGTTCGATGGCCCGGGTGTAGTCGCGCTCGGCGCCTTCGAGATCGCCCAAGCGGGTTTTGAGCATGGCACGCAGGTAATAGACCTGGACATTGCCGGGGGAGTAGAGCGCCACGCGGTCGAAGTCGTCGAGTGCGCGGTTGTAATCGCCGATCTGGGTGCGGAGAATCGCCCGGTTGAAATAGGTGAACGAGTTGGTCGAGTCCAGTTGTAGCACCCGGTCGAAATCCGCGAGGGCCTGCATCGGGCGGTTGGTGTTGGAATAGACCACCGCCCGGTTGAAATAGGGCGGCAGGAAAGTCGAGTCGCAGCGGATCGACATGTCGAAGTCGGCTTCGGCTCGGGCATACTCCTCTTTTTGCAGCAGTAGGGTTCCGCGTTGGTAATAGCCGTTGGGATTTTCGCGGTTGGTGCGGATCGCCTGGTCGAAATTTTCCAGGGCCCGTACGGTGTCCTTCAGGTAAAGGTAGGCTGTGCCGCGGCCGATGTAGGCGTCGGCTACCTTGTTTTCCTGGAAGATGAATTTGTCGAAATCCTCGATCGCCTCCTCGTATTGCTTGTTCTGCAGGCGCGTATAGCCCCGGCTGTAATAGGCGTCCGGCAGGTCGGGCCTCAGGTCGATCGCCTCGCGGAAATCCTGCAGCGCGTCGTCGTAGTTGCCCATGCGCGTACGGGTCAGCGCCCGGTAGATGTAGGCGGTCGTGAATACGGGGTTTTTGACGATGGCAGCCGAAAAGTCGGTATCGGCACCCAGCAGGTCGTCGAGGTTGAATTTGGCTACGCCCCGCAGGAAATAGCCCTCTGCGGCGTCCGGATCGGCCCGCAACAGGATGTTGAGCACACGAATCGCCTCCTGATATTCGCGGTTCATCAGGCAGCGGCGGCTGGCCCAGTAGAAATAGTCTTTGTTGTATTGGGCGTCGGCAGTGGCGGCGTTGCTCAGCAGCGTCCCCAATAGGATGATTTTCAGGATAAATTTGCGCAATGCCACGACACCCCGATTTGGTTGTGATTATTCTTGTTCGTACCCGAAGCGCTTGAGTTGCCGTTCGTTATCGCGCCAGTTCTCGTTTACTTTGACGTACAACTGCAGGAAGACCTTCTTGCCGAGGAATTGCTCCATGTCCTCGCGGGCCTGCTGTCCGACTTTTTTGAGTTTCTCGCCCTTGTGCCCGATCAGGATACCCTTCTGGGAGTCGCGTGCGACATAGATGACCGCCGAAATGCGGTCGATCGTCGGTTCCTCCTTGTAGGCTTCGATCGCGATTTCGCAACAGTAGGGGATCTCCTTGTCGTAGTTGCGCAGGATCTTTTCGCGGATTATTTCCGAGGCGAAGAATCGCAGCGTTTTGTCCGTGAGCGTATCTTTGGAGTAGAAGGCTTCTCCCTCGGGCAGCCGTTCCAGAATCAGGTCGAAAAGTCCCTTGATGTTGAAATTCTCGCGTGCCGATACCGGGACGATCGTGGCGGCCGGCAGCAGCGCCTGCCATTTATCGACGAGCTCTTCGAGCTTTTCGGGCGTCGTGAGGTCGATCTTGTTGATTACCGCGAGGGTGGGAATATCGCTTTGGCGGATCTTTTCGAGGATGTCGTTCGAACGGTCGCTCTGTTCCACCGTGTCGGTGACGTAGAGGATTACGTCCGCATCGTTCACGGCGCCGGTGACGAATTTCATCATCGATTCCTGGAGTTTGTAGCTGGGTTTCAGGATGCCCGGCGTATCCGAGAAGACGATCTGGAAATCTTCGCCGCTGACCACTCCCAGAATGCGGTGGCGCGTGGTCTGGGCTTTGGAGGTGATGATCGAGAGGCGTTCGCCTACGAGTGCGTTCATCAACGTCGATTTGCCGACGTTGGGATTTCCGATGATATTGACGAAACCGGCCTTGTGCATAGGATGTCTGTTGTCTGATTCTCACGAAAAGGCAGTGAAAGCGAGGACCGCATAAAACGAACGAACTTGTTTTTCATGCCGGGCCGCCATGCTGCCTGCTCCAAAAATAGTGAAAGCCGAGAGCAATCGCACGGATTTGCACGCTAAGATTGCCGAACCGCCTCCTATCTTTTACAAAGATAGCGAAAAAAATACCCCCTGCCAAATGAAGCGTCATCTTTCTATGTTCAGAAGGTGTCGGTCGGTGGCGTTTTTCGGATAAGGGGGGCCGAGGGAGGTTGCGGCTCTTTTCGACACCGCTGTTTTTCCGGAAAAAGCCCGTTATCGGACGGATTGGAAGATCGGGCCGGAAAAAACGCGTTTTCTTCGGTCCTTCGCGTTGTGTTTTCCTCTCCGGTTTTTTCCTATTTCTGTATATTTTTCTTGTACTCGTCTGCAAGGTGTTCCGGACGAATCCGTTCTTCGTGTTTACGGGCGAAGCCTTTTCGGATTTGTCCTGCATTCTGCTTGCCCAATTATGAGCTGACACCGATTTCGGAGAGTATGTGTGAATCGCCTTTCCGCTGCCGGTGCGTGGTTGCAGAGGATGCCGGATTTGCCCGGAAGCGGGTCGATTATATGATAGATGTCATAAGGAAAACCCCTTTGGTTCGGAGCCCGAACCGAAGGGGTATAAAGTAGTTGGCGAAGTATTCATTCCGCTTATCTGCGGAAGCCGCGTCCGGGTAATTTGGGCATTTTCATATTGCCTCCGGCGACGGCCTTCATCATCTTGCGCGTGTCTTCGAACTGCTTCATCAGTTTGTTCACCTCGGCCATCGTCGTACCGCTGCCTTTGGCGAGCCTTTCGCGGCGCTTGGCGTCGATGATTTCGGGTTTCTCGCGTTCGAGGGGAGTCATCGAGTTGATGATCGCTTCGGTCTGCTTGAATACGTCGTCCGAGATCTCGACATTTTTGAGAGCCTTGCCCATACCGGGGATCATCGAGGCCAGATCCTTGAGGTTGCCCATCTTCTTGATCTGGGCGATCTGTCCCATGAAATCGTTGAAGTTGAACTGGTTCTTGACGATCTTCTTCTTCAGGCGGCGGGCCTCCTCTTCGTCGTACTGCTCTTGGGCGCGTTCCACGAGCGATACCACGTCGCCCATGCCCAGAATACGGTCGGCCATACGTTCCGGATGGAATACCTGGATGGCATCCATCTTCTCGCCGCTGGAGATGAACTTCAGCGGTTTGTTCACCACCGCACGAATCGAGATCGCCGCACCGCCGCGCGTATCGCCGTCGAGTTTGGTAAGCACCACGCCGTCGAAATCCAGCCGCTGGTTGAACTCGCGGGCCGTATTCACGGCATCCTGACCCGTCATCGAATCGACCACGAAGAGCGTTTCGCCTGGTTTCACGGCCTGTTTGATCGCCGTGATCTCCTGCATCATCGCCTCATCGACGGCCAGACGGCCCGCCGTATCGACGATCACGACGTTGAAACCGTGCTGACGGGCGTATTTGATGGCATTTTCGGCGATCTGCACCGGATTTTTATTCCCCTCTTCGGTATAGACTTCGACTCCGATCTGTCCGCCCAACACCTTGAGCTGGTCGATGGCCGCAGGACGATAGACGTCGCCCGCCACGAGCAGCACCTGGCGTCCCTTCTTGCTCTTGAGCATCGCCGCCAGCTTGCCCGAGAAGGTAGTCTTACCGGAGCCTTGCAGACCGGCGATCAGGATGACCGCAGGCGTGCCCTCCAGCTTGATGTCGGTCGCCGTGCCGCCCATGAGTTGTGCCAACTCGTCGCGGACGATCTTGGTAATCATCTGTCCCGGCTTGACGGACTTGAGCACGTCTTGTCCCAGGGCCTTCTGCTTCACCTCGTCGGTGAAGGATTTGGCTACCTTGTAATTGACGTCGGCGTCGATCAGCGCCCGGCGGATCTCCTTGAGGGTTTCGGCGACGTTGATTTCGGTGATGCGGCCTTCGCCCTTGATCAGCTTGAAGGACCGTTCGAGTTTATCGGTTAAGTTTTCAAACATAGTTTCGGTTCGTTATCGTATGCCGGGAAACGGTGCCGCCCGACGCTGGAGCATTTTTCGTTTTGCGGAGCCGTCGTTGCAGTCGGTTTTTTCAGTCCGGACAAAGCTAAAGCGGTGTCGGGCAAATCGTTCTCCCTGTTCGGCCGTTGCAGGTCCGCTCCGGATTTTTCGCTTGCAAATATATAAAACTATTCGCAGAATCGCAACGGAGGTGCTGATTTTCCTCGGTGTCGGCGACAAAGACACAACCCCTCCGAGTTCTCGGAGGGGTTGTCTGATGGGGCTGTGCCCCGTGTTTTCGGTTTAATAGTGTGCGACGTACATATGACGGCTCAACAACTGGTAGTCGTATTCCGTAGGCTCCACATCCCGATTGACCTGGAAAAGATACTCCTGTCGGTAGTAGTATTCGCTCATAGGGCCGTTTTCGTCCGTATTTTCACCCATATACCGCAGTTCCGGTTCGGATACCGTGAAACAGTTCTTGTCGAGCGGAAGCATCGGCATCCAGTGGGTTTTCTGTTCACCGGTCGCAGGATCGAAGACTGTGCAGGAAGGATAGAACACGTCGAATTCCAGATTGACCGTGAAGCAGTTATATTCCAGCGTATAGACGAAACGGTGGGGGGTTATCTCGTTTTCACCCAGCGGAATCTCGTTGAAAGAGGTCGAAACGAGTCGGAAGTTGTCCGCTTCGTCCTGCGTGATGTAAAGGTAGCCTAATACAGGACCTTCCTGAGTCGAGGGATTGATGTTGATCTGCCGATATTCGGTTTTTTCGCTGGTTCTGCCGTCGGACATCGTGCTGCGGATCTTGGCATAGGAGGTGTAGGCGTTTACACCGTACCATTTTTCGTCCGGATTGTCTTCCGAGAATGTATAGGGAAGCGTTCCTTCGTCCACGACTTCCTGTTTGGTCAGGTAGGGGATGTAATCGGGTTTCGAAACGGTTTGGGGACCGTAGTGGAGCGTATATTCCGTGCGCTCGCTGCCGCTGCCGCCGCCGTCCTGCCAATTCTCTTCGGTCACGATCGTGCTGACGCGGCCTTCGGCGTCGAACGTGTAGGTGTAGGTCATAGTGCTGTTGCCGTCTTGACGGCTGGCGGGCAGGTTCTTAACGGTCGTACCGCTGATGCCGAGCAGCATGGCGGACTCCTCTGCATCGCCGATCATGAAGGCACCTATGTCGATGCCGTTCCAGGGGTTGAGGTGTTCGGTGTAGGAGAATGTCGTTGTTTCGTTATCCCGTCCGTCGATGGTCGAAATGGAAACGATGTTGCCGTCCTGCCAGGTAAGTGTCGCGGTAGAATTCGCTTCGGGATAGGAAGGATCGCGGTATTCCGAGCGAGCCAGCGTGCCGTCGGCGTTGTAGGTGAAAGTCTGGCTGGCGCCGTCCGGGTCGGTGTAGCCGCTTACCAGACCGCTTGCATTCAGGCGGTATTCCTTGGCGTATTCGCCCGAGTTGGGAAGGGGCATTCCTTCGTAGCTGCTGCCGTCGATTTCGAACCATTTTTCTTCGTCCGTGATTTTCCCTTCGCTTCGTTTGAGCGTCCTTTCATAGGAGGCATTGATTTTGTCGGTCTGTTCCGAATCGTAATCGTATTGGTCGTAACCGGTCAGAAGACCTTCGGCATCGTATTCGAAGAGCAGGTAACTCTTGTCGGTGCTGGAACCGTCGCTGTAAACCTCGGTGTAGGTCGTTTCTACCCAAGTCAGCCGGTCTTCGGGTGCTACGTCGGGATGTTCGGGCTTTTGAGGATTGTCGGGATTATTCGGGTCTTCCGGTTCGTCTTGTCCCACGCCCCGCTGGGTGATGGAGATATTTGCGGATTCTCCGCCGCAGGAGATGGTGACGACCGCCTGGCGGGATTCGGTCGTTTCGTTTTCGGTGAGCGTGACGGTAATCGTGTGCTTGCCGGCGTCGCCCGAAGTGGGGTTGATGGAGATCCAGCTTTCGGCACGCGAGGTTTCACGCACGGATGCCGTCCAGCTCTGGGTCGTTTCGAAACCGATGGTATGGGACAACGCATCGGCCGAAATCGAGGCCGATAAGTTATCCTGAGGAATCAGAATGTTCTGAAACTCATCTGTTTCGCTGTCGCTGCAACTTCCCCCCCCCAGCGCCAGGGTGATGAGAGCCGAGAAAATGAACAGTTTTTTCATACGATAAAGAATTTGAACGATAATTGGTTAAGTAAGTCGGGCAATTTTGTCCGATCGTTGCAAAGATACGAATAAGCCGAGCGCAAAAGCAAATTTTATTTGCATTTTGCCGAGGCGGAGTATCTAAGACGAAGTCAAAGATACGAATAAACTGCGTACAAAAGCAAATTTTATTTGTATTTTGCTGAGGCGGAATGCTTGAACGACGTTAAAGATTAGAAAAAAGCCGGGTGCGGAAGCAAGTTTATCTGCACTTTGTCGGATCGAAGCGTTTGAGGCGAAGCCAAAGATTAGGAAAATGCCGAACAGAAATACAAATATATTTGTATTTTGACGGAGCAGTCCGGGGATCGTGTCCGCATGGGTATTTTCGTCTGTCGAATGGGAGGGTGGATGGCATTCGATCGTGCCGTCGGTGGCTGCGGAGGTTGCAGACGGACGGAAAGCAGGGGGATTGCCTGTGAACGGCGGGCGGATGCGGTTTACAGCAGCCCCGCTTCGTAATAGAGAACGATCTGTTCGAGCACCTTGTCGTCCCCTTCACGGTCGTATTCCGACTTGAGATTCTGTCCGAAGATACGCGATACGCTTTGCCAGAATCCCGCGACGAAGCCGCCCCGGAACTCCCGGAGGATTTCGTAAGCCGTGTATTCCGTTTCCCGGTCGATCAGCTTCAGAAGCACGCGGCCCTGGGTGCGGGTCATGTGTTTCAGCACGGGGGTGTACTCCTTTTTGATCGCTGCGGCGATGCCTTTGATGTATTGTTTCTGTTCCTTTTTCGTTTCGAGCCGGAGCAGTTCCGCCTCCATTTGAACCATTTGTGCTTTGGCGGCCTGGGCTACGGGATAGACTTTCTTCACCGCTTCGACCAGTTTGCGGTAACGGCGCAGGTCAGCTTTTTTGCTGAATACGAAGACGGGTTTTATGGGGACGACCGAGATCGTGTCGCCGTCGGGTCCGATTTCGAAAGAGGTGTGCCATCGGCCCGGCTGTCCGCGTCGGGCCGAAACTTGCCCGGGCAGGGAGAGCAGCAATACCAGGGATAGGAAAAACCACTTTTTCATCGGAACCGGAATTTTCGTACCTTTGTCAGGATGAAGCACAGGGGGCGGAGAGGGCGCTTCTGTCCGAAGCGGACGGATTTCGAATCCTCTTCGCAATTCAAAGATAGTGAAAGGTGAGAGCAATCGTGCGGGCTTGCACGCAAAGATTGCCGAACCGAATCCTATCTTCTGCAAAGATAGTGAAAGCCGAGCGAAAACGGGACTTGTTCCCGGTTTTCCGAGGCGCATCCTATCTAAAGCTATGTTCAAAGATACGAATTCTGAATTATTAACGCAATAAAAAACGGTTGTATTATGATGGAAAAAGGACTTTCTGCACAAAGTAAGGTAACGGTCGATGGCGGCAACGTGGCTGCGACGATGGGATCGGGCGACTTGCAGGTATTCGCTACGCCGGCTATGGTGGCCCTGATGGAAAATGCGGCGATGAAGGCTGTGGCTGACCATTTGCCGGAAGGTTCGACGACCGTCGGCGCCGAGATGAACGTGACCCATATCAAGCCTTCGGGCGTCGGTGCCGAAATCGTCGCATCCGCCGTGCTGACCGAAGTCGAAGGGCGCAAGCTCACCTTCAATGTCGGGGCCCGCGATGCCGAAGGGATGATCGGCGAGGGGGTTCACGTCCGCTATGTCGTTGATCGTGAGAAGTTCATGTCCAAAGTTCGCTGATGCGGAATCTTGTCCCGGAAGCAACGGAAGGAAAAAGTAAAAAAGGCTGTCCAACAAGTTTTTTAATCCTTTTAGAATCGCGTATTCGGAAAAGCTCTCGAATAAGCAGTACAAATAAAAAAGGGCTGTCTGAAACTTGTTAGACAGCCCTTTTTTTGTTGTTATGCTCTTTAGCCCAGCAGCAAATGTTCGAGGAAAATAACCAGCATGCCCGCGAAATACCCGGCCAATGCCAGCAGCGTGATTTTACGCAGGTACCAGCCGAATTCGATCTTTTCCAGTCCCATCGCCACTACTCCTGCGGCCGATCCGATAATCAGCAGGCTGCCGCCCACGCCGGCGCAGAAAGTCAGCAGGTGCCAGAAGATACCGTCCTGTACGAACGCCTGCATATAAACCGGGTCGAGGCTCGAGGCCAGGGCTGCCGTATCGACGACGGGGTACATACCCATACAGGCAGCCACCAGCGGCACGTTGTCGATTACGGCCGACAGCAGACCGGTGATTCCGGCGATCGTATAGACTTCGTGTACGTTTTTGTCCAGGAAGTCGGCGAAGTCGGTCAGCAAACCGGCGCTCTGCAATGCTGCGACCGACATCAGAATACCCAGGAAGAAGAGGATCGTGGGCATATCGATATGTTTGAGTACTTTCGACACCCGGTTTTTGATAGATTCCTCCATGTTCTGTTTGTGGTCATAGACGAGCTCCGTGAAGACCCACAGCACACCCAACGATATCAGCATGCCCAGGTAGGGCGGCAGTCCCGTTACAGCCTTGAATATGGGCACGAACAGCAGCCCGCCGACACCGAGAACGAGAACGAAGTGGCTGAAGCGCGGGCCGACGAACGGCGGCAGTTTGGGCGCCGTGTCTAATTTTTCGGGATGCGCGTTTTCGTCGGGAATATAACGGCAGGCGATGGCCGTGGGAATGATTACCGATACCAGGGCCGGGAGGAACAGTTTGGCCACGAGCAGGCCCGAGGTGACGTTGCCCCGCATCCAGAGCATGATGGTCGTTACGTCGCCGATGGGCGAAAAGGCACCGCCGCTGTTGGCCGCGATGACGATAACGCTGGCGAAGATCCATCGTTCTTTCTGTCCGCTGATCATACGCCGCAGCAGCATGATCATAATGATCGTCGTGGTCATGTTGTCCAGCACGGCGGACATAAAGAAGGTGATGATCGATAGCAACCAGAGCAGTTTGCGTTTGTTGCGGGTTTTGATGTGGTCGGTGATGACGTGGAATCCTCCGTGCCGGTCGATCAGTTCGACGATGGTCATGGCGCCGATCAGGAAGAAGAGAATCTCGCTCGTATCGCCGAGTTGCTCGATCAGTTGCGTGCCGATCTGGGCGTCGTTGCCCAGCAGGCTCAATACCGTCCATAGCGCACCGCACATCAGCAGGGCGATTGCGGCCTTGTCGATGCGTAGTTTGTGTTCGAGCGCGATGCAGAGGTACCCGAGCACAAAAATCAGAATCATGGTTATAATCATATCTTACTGCATTGAATTTTCGATTTTATCGATGGAGTCGGAGCGCCGCAATCCCTGTGCCGTAGTGGGTGAGTCCGGTGATTCGGGCCTTTATTTTTCACTTTTTTCGTGGAAATTTTTCGCAGGCTTACCATTCGCGGAGGATTTTTTTTGAAATTTCGATTCTTTGCCGTACCTTTGCACCTGCTTTCGAGCATCGGATTGAACTATGGTGTAATGGTAACACAGCAGATTTTGGTTCTGTCGTTCCTGGTTCGAGTCCAGGTAGTTCAACACTGTCGTTCGTAGCCGAAGTCGCTGCGACGGGAAAGACCGGATTTTGAATCCGGTCTTTTTGTTTTCGTGCACGGCCGTAAGCGGCGAATAAGCGATCGTCTGATTCGATGCTGCGAGCGCTTCAAAATTATAATCGCCTTTGTTACTGTTGCTGCATCCTTTTCTCATCGGGTCGCCGGTTTCGAAAGACTTTGTCAGGCGCGCCGTCGGACCATCGTACTTTTCCGAAAAGGTTTCTGTTTTTACCTCTGCCGGGTAGGGCAGCACTTTCCCTTTCATTTAATCGCCCGTTACCACAATCGGGTCGGGCGACCGACAATTTTGGCTTTATTTGGTGTTGCCCGTATTTATCTACAATAAAGTATTTTACTCGAAAGGGAAGCAAAAGTGGAAATTTATTGCCCGTATCTCTTCCAAAGTGTAAATTCTACTTCCCAATACGGACTCAATCGGAACTCGACCAACTGGAAGTTTATCGAGTATATCAGCATCAAGGAAAAATACTTTCATCTTGCCTTCGCCTACCGCTCCTTCGATGGAATTAGCGCCGTATAAAATTGATATTTTTTTAGTTTCGTTTGGGAGAACTTTATAAGTATCTCCACGAGCAGGGACTTCCAGATCCCAATTTGGGGTCCATGCAAATGCCCAATACACCGCAGACTCTGTTTTGTTCGTTACCATCACGGACCAATGGAACGTGCTGCTTTCCTTTATACAGGAGACACTTGTAATACAGAATCCTACAGATAAAATAAGAAATACGACCCATTTCTTCATAATAAAACATCATTTCATTTTTTGACGAATGTTTCCCCGGATTTTGGAGAACCGGACCGTTTTCGGGTTTCGCCGCAGCCGTTATTGGCCGAGGGCCTGACGCAACGCCTTTGCCAGCTGGTCGGGACAGGATGTTCCCCGGCCTTTGCAATCGATGCCTTCGAGACGTGCGATCACGTCGGCAGCCTGCATCCCGCGCGTCAGCAGACCTATTCCCTGGGTATTCCCGTGACACCCGCCTTCGAAGCGGACGCTTTTGACGATATCTCCCTCCAATTCGATTTCGATGGATTTCGAACAGGTACCTTGTGTTTTATAAGTGAATTTCTTTGCCATTTCGAAAGAATTAGGGTGCAAATATACGAATAAAAGGAATCGAATTGTATTTTCAGTGTCCGATGTGTCGGAGTATTTCCGTGCGCACCGGAAATTCATGGTTTTTGCGCATTCGGATCCGCTTCGCTTCTCTTGAGCCTCTTATTTCCGGGTTTTTGATTCTGGCCGGCCGGTTTGGTTTTGCTATTTATTTCGGGCGACGATCGGATAATCGTATGTAAAACTCCCCTTCCCGATCACGGGAAAGGGAGTTCTCTTATTACAGTATACTTTTTTATTTCTGCTGTTGCTGCTGCAGGTCGCTCGTGTCGGCGACGACCATGTTTTTGTCGATGCGGAGCGTGACGTTGCCGTCCACTTCGATCAGGAGGGTCGTCTCCTTGATCTCTTTCACTACGCCGTAAATACCGCCGGCCGTGATGATCTTGTCGCCTTTCTTAAGGCCGGCCCGGAATTGAGCCATCTGCTTGCGTCGCTTCGATTCGGGGCGCCACATGAAGAAATACAGAACCAGAATCATCAGGCCGAGCATGATGAAGAGCGAATAGCCGCCGCCAGCCTGCGGTGCAGGAGCTGTTGCTTGAAGTAAGTTAATCATAGTTTTCTATTAATATTAATGTTTAGTCTTTTCTTTGGATCGGGACGAGCCGGGACAGGCGACGTGCCGAACTTAATTCTCGTTTTTTCTTCCGGACAGGACGCTTCCATCTGATCCTCGGCTGTTTCGATCATCGGTTGCTCTCATCTTTTCGGACCGGTAGCCTGTCTTTTGCAAAGATTGCCGAACTGCCTCCTGTTCCTGCAAAGATAGTGAAAGCCGAGAAGAAAACGGGAGCTTGCTCGCAGTTTTCCGAGGCGTATCCTATCTTCTGCAAAGATAGTCAAAGCCGGGTGTCGCACCAAATTATTCGAACGCTGGCGGCAGGTTCTGCCCGAACCGGTTCTTCCCGATCGAAACTCGCACGTACCGGGGATTCCTTCGAATATATCGGGGGATCCGTATTTCGGTTGCCTCCGTCGGATTTTCCGGTAAATATAGTTAAAATTTGCAGGAGTCGCAGCCGTTCGGCGCTCCTTTCCTGCGAATTAACAATTTCTTAATCGACAACGGCTTCGATGTAAATCCGTAACGGCTCCTCCGATCCCGACGCATAGAGTTTCAACAGTTTCATCTGCCAGCCGTGCTCGCCCCGCGAGTCGAACCGGACGCTGAACGGGATTTCCTCGCCCGGCTTCAGGGGCCGTCGGTCGAATTCCGGGGTGACACATTCGCACGAAACCTCGTAGCGGGTCACTACCCATGTCCGGGACGAAGTATTTTGCAGCCGAAACCGTTTGATGCCTGTTTCGCCGGAGTGGAGCCGTCCGAAACGGATCGTGTCCGAAGTACCTTCGGTGAGCGTTTCATCCGATATTTCGAGTGTCGGCCCACTCTGGACACTGCTCGTCCGGCGGGACTGACAGCCGATGACGAGGGCTACCAGCAATATGCAGAAAATGTGCCGCATCATATCAGTCCCCGTCCGGTTTTTTTGAGTTTTCCCTCTTCGGTCAGCGCCTCCACGATCTTATCCAGCACACCGTTGATAAACGTGCTGCTGCCGGGCGTAGAGTAGAATTTGGCGATATCGATGTATTCGTCGAGGGTCACTTTCACCGGAATCGAAGGGAAGGAAACCAGCTCGGTGATCGCCGTGGCCATAATCAGGTTATCCATGAAGACGATACGCTCCACGTCCCAGTTGCGCGTAAATTTTTCGATGTATTCCAGCCGCTCGTTGTAGTTGATGAGCGTCTTTTCGAACAGCGTTTTGACGAATTCGGCGTCCTCGTCGCTTTTGAATTCGGGCAGCATCTTCACGTCCGCGTGGGACTGGCGCATGTTGGAGATCGTGCGGATCACGAGCGTCAGAACGAATCCCAGGTCGTCGCTCCAGAGGATCGACTGCTCTTCCAGTACGTCGTCCAGCATGGGACAATCCTGCAACTCCTTTTCGAAGAAGGTGGCCAGAAGCGCTGCGTCGGCTTTGAACGAACTTTCCGAAGCGCTCATGTAAGCCTGGAAATAGTCCGTCGCCGCGAGTTGGTTGTAAAGTGTGCGGATGAGTTCGGGATATTTGCTCCAGCCGAGTTTACGGGCTGCCATTCGGTCATTCACCGTGTCGCTGTCGGCGATCATACGGATCACGGCGTTGTCGATGAAGCGGGTGTTGGGGTGGAGGTCTTCGTAGGTCGGCAGCTTTTTCTGTTTGGCCAGCTCCTGACGTTGCTGGGCATAATGCGCCAGTTCGACCGGAAGGGTCATCATCTGGAAATAAAGGTCATAGGTCTTGTCGATCGAATTCATCATGTTCTTTTCCGACGCGATCATATTGTCCGAGTCGGATTTGAGATGCGCATATAGGGCCTTTATCGCCTTGATTCTAAACTGTCTTCTACTTAACATATATTTTCAGAACTTTGCGGCAAACGGGAGTATCTGCCGTTTGTCCGGTTTGCTTCGTGTCGGGAGGCGTGCGGGCTGCTTGTAAAACGAAGTCGCGTTTTACCGGGCGCGGTTCGCCCCGATACGAAAATTACCGGACAAAGGTAGGAAAAAAAGCGCTTGCCGCAACCTTTTTGCGCTTCTGGGGCATAAATAATCTTGTGTCCGCTCTTTCGGCAGGAGCTGCCGGGCCGATTCGTTGTCGTGCCGGTTTTTCCCGCCGCAGACCGGAATTCGGGATTGTTTGCTATCCATGTCCGCGGACCTTTCGCCCCGGCAAAGTGCGAATGAATTTGTCTTCGCTTTCGGTTTATCCTGAATCTTTGCCTTGTTCGCTTCGGCAAAATGCAAATAAATTTGTTTTTGCACTCGGCTTATTTGTATCTTTGACATAGTTATAGATAGGATGCGTCGAGAGAAAACTGCGAACAAGTTCCCGTTTTCTCCCTGCTTTCACTATCTTTGTACCCTATGGAAGAGATAAGTCAGAAAGAAGGGGCTGCCGTTCGCCTGCCTTACGATGTGATCGTCGTCGGTGCGGGCGCTGCGGGTATGATGGCTGCGGGTACTGCCGCACGGAACGGACACAGGGTTTTGCTGCTGGAAAAGATGGAGAAATCGGGCCGCAAGGTGCGTATTACGGGCAAAGGCCGTTGCAACGTGACCAACGCCCGGCCGCCTGAGGAGTTCGCCGGACAGGTGCGTACCAATGCCGAGTTTTTTTCGACCGCTTTCGCCGAGTTCAACAACAAGGCTACGATCAGATTCTTCGAGCGGCTGGGCGTGAAGCTCGATGTCGAACGCGGCGAGCGGGTGTTTCCTCGAAGCGGCAAGGCCTGGGATATTGCCAACGCACTGCTGGAATATTGCGTGGACAACGGCGTGAAGATCGTTTATGATACTCGTGTAACCGAAATAATGACGCTCAACGGTCGGGTTTTCGGCGTGCGGTACCGCAATAAACGGGGATTCGAGCGCAAGGAGGAGTGTCCGCGCGTTATCGTCGCCACGGGCGGCGTTTCCTATCCCGCCACGGGTTCGACCGGCGACGGCTACGTCTTTGCGGCCGATACGGGGCATGCGGTCGAACCGGTGCGGCCGTCGCTTACGCCGCTGGTGTCGTCCTGTCCCTGGATCAAAAATATGAACGGACTGTTGCTCCGGAATGTCCGTGCGACGCTCTGCATCGACGGCGAAGCCGTGCGCGAAGAGTTCGGCGAGCTGGGTTTCTCCGAGCGCGGCATCGAAGGCGCCGTGGCACTCCGTATGAGCCGGGATGCGGTGGACGCCCTGATCGACGGCAAGGGTGTCGGGCTGATGGTCGATCTGAAACCGGGGCTGACCGAGGAGATGTTGCGCGAGCGCATCGCCCGTGAGATGGCGGAGATGGGGCCCGAGGAGTTCTTCTCCGAATTGCTCCGCAAGCTCGTTCCGAAGGCGCTGGTTATTCCGCTTTCCGAAGAGGTCGGCGCCCACTCTAAAAATTACATCCGCAAGATTACGCCCGAGCAGATCGAACGGTTGGTTAAGCTCCTCAAGGGGATGGTTTTTCCGATTTCGGACTATGCGCCTTTCGAATATGCCGTCGTTACTGCGGGCGGTGTGAGCTGCGAGGATGTGAACCGCTATACGATGGAATCGCTCAAAGTCAAAGGACTCTATTTCGCCGGCGAGGTGCTCGATCTGGATGCCAACACCGGCGGGTATAATTTACAGATCGCTTTTTCGACCGGTCGTCTGGCCGGTATGCTCAAACAGTGAAACGGACCGGATGCAATCTACGCCGCCGCCTTCGCGGTATTTCCCGGCTGACCGACCGGCTCTCCCGGGCCCGTCATTTCCGGGGGCACGGCGTGCACTCGCCATTCGTTTACGGACTTGTGCGCGAGGCGTTTATGTTTCATAGGCTGCGCGACGGAGAGCACTGCCTTTACGATGCCCTGCGTCGGGTCGGAATCTTTCATCAGCGGGCGGTGCAGTTGCAGAACGCCTTTCTCTATTGCGGCTACCGGACGTTTGCGATATGTGAAGGCAAAGCCGAACCTGTTCGGACTTTGCCGGATGCAGAGTTTGAAAAAGGCAATTCGACGTTTGTGATCGACGAGGGCAGAGGTTGTTTGCAGGTTACGCCGGGGAGGGAAAACGAGGCGAAAAATTCGACTTTTGGCCTGAATTGTGCGGGTCCGTACGACATGGTGATCCTGACCCGGAATTTTCCGGCGGAGGATTTGCCTGCTGCTGCGGCTCGGGCTGCCCGGACAGGAGCGACGCTCTGTGTGATGAATCCCTATCACGGTAGCGCACGCGGCGAAGCGTGTCGTCGGATCGTTCGGGAGCATCGTTCGACGACGGTCGATAACCGGGGCTATTTGCTGGTATTCAACAATCATTTGCCGAAACAACATTTCAAGTTATGAAGATATATACGAAAACAGGCGACCAGGGAACCACTTCGCTGGTCGGGGGTGAGCGGGTGTTCAAGACCGACGAACGGGTGGAGGCCTACGGCTCGGTGGACGAATTGACCGCTTTCGTTGCCCTGCTTACGGATCATTTGCGAGGAGATGTGGGGTTGGAGCCCCGTGTTTGGGAACTCGCACGCATTGCTTCCCAGTTGATGACTGTTGCTGCGACGCTGGCTGTGGGCGAAGGCGGAGCGGACAAGGTGAAAGGAATCGACGCCGAAGCTGTGAAGTTTCTCGAAGAGGCGATCGACCGTATGCAGGCTTCCGTGAAGCCGATTACCAAGTTCACTATTCCGGGCGGACATCGCGTCGTTTCGCTGTGTCATGTCTGCCGCACGGTTTGCCGTCGGGCAGAACGGGCGGCGCTTCGGGCCGATGCGAAGTATGGCATCGCACCGGAGGTACTGATGTACCTCAACCGACTGTCGGACTATTTCTATCTGCTGGGCCGCACGCTGACCGAATATTTCAGCGTGGAGGAAACCCTGTGGATTCCGTGACGGGATTTTTATCGGTTTTTTTCCGGAATTTCGTACGATCTGCCGAGGAGTTTTTTTTCGTGTGCCGTAAGGACCCGACTCGGCCGATGCGTTTGAAGTGCCGTTGAGAAAGAAGCGTCGGAAACGATCCGGCGGAGGCAGTGGCAGTGTGCGGATAACGGCAGTCGAATTCCTGAATTCGTGATGCGGACAGGGGCTGTCGATACATGGCCGCTTTCGATGCGATTCGGAAATAACCGTGTGCGGTTGCGGATCCGCCGAACATTGTCGGTCTTTGCGAAACCGCTCTTTCGGTCGAGGCCGGAATGTGCGGATCGTTTCCTATCGCTATGTTTGTTCAAAAAAAATGGCAGAAGAAATTTTTATTCTTTTGATTTGTATTTCTCGCAGGATTTTATATATTCGCAACCTAATAATAAGGAAGCTGTATGTCAGCATGGACTTATTGTCTTGTGAGTTAATGATTTAAATTATTGCAGTTATGTATTGGACACTTGAGTTGGCATCGAAATTGGAGGATGCTCCCTGGCCGGCAACCAAAGATGAATTGATCGACTATGCCGTTCGCTCGGGCCTGCCGTTGGAAGTGCTCGAGAATTTGCAGGAGATCGAAGACGAGGGAGATATTTACGAATCGATCGAGGATATTTGGCCGGATTATCCTTCGAAGGATGATTTTCTCTTCAACGAGGACGAGTATTAATAGCCTTCGGACTAGTAAAGCAATTAAATATCAATGCGATAAACAAATGTAATTTGTTTGTCGCATTGGTGTTTTATGGTGCTTGATGGTGTGGTTTGTTTGTCTAAATTGCGGTTTTTCTTCTCGAAAACAGGGTTTGTTTGTCTAAAATACATTACCTTTGTTTCTCCTCAGGAATATTAAATTGGGAGGAAAAGCATATGGGAAGACCGAAAAGACTATATCCATTGGGCAAATACCGCCTTCGCACGCCGAAAGTGGTTGACAAGGAAAAAGCCTATCCTGTCGAGTTGGAATACACTTGGAACAGGCAGGTAATCCGTAAGACAACAAATGTCTTTGTCAAGGTTGCGGACTGGAACCAGAACGGCAACCAGGGACGGGGTGAAATACGTGCAAGTCATGGCGGTGAATCCAAACGGCTTAACCAGTTATTGCTGGCACGTGTGGAACGTATAGATTCGCTACTTGCCGAATATAATGAAAAGCATCCTAATCAGATAACCGCTGATGTCGTATCCGGCTTTCTTGCGGACAAGCCTCTTGCGCGTCGTGATCAAGGGAAGGACTTCGTGGAGTTTACATTGGAACGTCTTTCTTCAGACTATGCAAGAAACAGAATCGGAAGGAGCCGGTATGAAAACGGAAAGAGCTGCATGAATATATTCCAGACATTCCTGAGGGCTACCCGACAGGGAACCTATCGTTCTGACAGCATTTATGTAGGCGATATGACTCCGGAGCTGTTAGACAGTTATATATCGTGGCGCAGGGAAATCAAGCAGAACAGTGATGCCACTATCAACCACTCTTTGACTCCGATATTAAAAGCATGTGCATACGCCTGTGAAATGGGCATGATGGAACCTGCCGTCAATGCAAGGATTCAAGATATGCGCATTGTAACTAAGGTATCGCTTTCTGAAGAAGAGGCAGAGTTTGACGGCAAAAGTCTAAGTAAGGAACAGATGGCGGCATTGCTTGAATATTACAAGACTTGTACTGAACCGCGCAGAAAAGAATTTCTAGAAATGTTCTTCTTTGCGTTCCACGCCTGCGGTCTCCGTGTAGTGGATGTGATGACCCTGCAATGGAAACATATTGACTTCGCAAGGAAAGAGTTACGGAAGATTATGATAAAGACAAACAAACGACATGTCATACCCCTTACTGAACCTGCATTACATATATTACAGCAATGGCGGGAAAAACGTGAGGGATGCCGGTATGTGTTCAATCTTGTAAAAGAGACTTTGGATCTGGATGATGCGGAGGCACTGTACAAAGCCCGCAACAATGCCACGAAATGCATCAATCAGTCGCTGGCCGTTGTCGGTGAACAAATCGGCCTTCCGTTCAGTCTCTCGATGCACGCAGCCAGGCACTCATTTGCGGTTTTTGCACTTAACAAGGGGCTTTCCATGTCGGTTGTCAGTCGTCTGCTCGGACATAGCAGCACGGATATTACAGAGAAGGTTTATGCCCGTTTCCTGCCGGAAACGCTATCGGCAGAGGTGGCAAAACTGAGCGGAGAATTAATCAACTTGACTATATAATCACTGTGGAAAGATAAAGAAACATGATATCATTGCCATTTCGAGTTGCATGTATCCTGATAGCAGGATTCCTTATTGTACTGGCTGTAACCTATATATACAAGTTAAACAGCCGTAAGGTATTCTGGGGTGTAGGACTCACTACCATTATCGGTATCCTCATCCTTCTTGGCTTAGGGGTGCTTCGTCCGTCTTGGGGAACAGAAACCGGTACGGCTGTCATTGTCGGAATCAGTACTGCTATTGGATGTGCAATAACGTTGATATATGCAGCAGAGGACTTGTATCAAAAGAAACGAATTAAGGGAAAGAAAATCACAGAAACTGAATCTGTGCAAGAAGATATGGTTCCAGACCACCGTAAAGTGACTTTACCGTCTCGGCTTGATACTGAATTGGCAAGAAAGATCTTTGCCAAAGCCATTGAAGAAGGATATATCATTATCGACGACGACCATTATGAGTGGACTTTGAACAAAGTTCTTCTTGCATATATGTGCGGACGTATCTATTGCGAAGATTATCCTGAGAAAACAATATATGATGAGAAGACATATTGGATGCCTGGCAGGGTGGAATTATTTCCGGGTACTGAATTAGATAAGTTATTTAACATGAAAGATCTGACTCAATCAAGGCATACTCGAAAAAACAAAGCTGCGCCCACAGGATCCGAAAAAATTGACAAGTTATTTGAGTAGCCAATGTGCTACTCTTTTTTTTGTTTGATAAGCAGTAGGTTATAAATTCATCACCTCCGTGTTATATACAACTCTAACACGACCTCTAACATAGTATCTAATTCATTCTAACACCAAGATTCCTAAGTAGTTTGAACCTTTGCACCGTGCTTTTGGTACGATGTGCACAGTCGTATCATTGCACATAAACCCGGCTTACAGTCCGAGTGTGCATAAGGAAGGTTAAGCCATAATACGATATACTATGGCTCAAAAATTAAATGAAGAAAAGAAACTATGTGACCGCGAACTGCTTGAAAAGATTCTTAGCATAGTAGAGAAACAGGAGAAACTGCCGCCTCCGGCTCATGAAGGCGGACACCGTCTATATGACAACAAGTCTTTGATGGAGAAATTGAACATCAAAGAAAAGTATCTGAAAAAGTTGCGAGACAACGGCTATCTCGGCTACTCGCGTGAAGGTGATAAATATTGGTACACGCAGGAAGACGTGGACCGCTTTCTGCGTCGTTTCCATTATGAAGCTTTCGCTATTGGCGATGAACTTCCAAAACAGGAAGGAGGTGGCTATGTTTGACACCATTCATTTGACCAACATGCTTCGTTCAGAAGTGGAAGGTATTCCGGAAACAGGTCTTCCGTTGGATGCCTTCCCGGACAAGATACAGGAGATTATCCTCAATCTTGCCAGATACGAAAATTTCAATGTGGAATATACTGCGTCTATTGTTCTTTCTGCTGTTGCTACTGCAATAGGCAACTCTTGTCATATCCGTATAAAGGGCGAGTGGAAAACTTGCCCATCCCTTTATATGATGCTGGTCGGACGTCCCGGGCTCGGAAAGACTCCTCCCCTCGGTTTTATCTATAAGCCGATTAATGAGTATGATGACCGGCTGCATGAGAAATATAATGAGGAATATGACGAATATGAAAGAGCTATGTCAGCAGACAAGCACGGAAGTGACGGGGAAGAACAACTGCTCAAGAAACCGAATTTTGTAACGACGGTCATTTATGACTCCACCCCGGAGGCGATGATGAATATTCATCAGCATAATCAGCGTGGGATAACATTGGTCGTCGATGAAATTCTGGCTTTGTTCAATTCCGTCAAAAGGTACAACAGCAAGAACAACCTCATTGAAGACCTGCTGACAGCCTATAGCGGACAGCCGTTAAAGATTATCCGCAAATCAGAATCACGTCCTGTTCTGATCAAGAATCCATGTATAAATGTCATCGGTTCAGTACAGACGAATATGCTGCAGGAAGTCTTCCGTGCAGAATTCCTTGCCAACGGATTGCTTGACCGTTTTCTGTTTGTCTACCCCAAAAACAGGAAGATATCCGGATGGAGACGGGAAGAACGGAATACGGCCCGTCCTGACATCATGAATCAATGGAGGACAATAATCAACAGAATCCTAAGTATCCCCTGTATCCTTGATGACAAGGGTACAACGGTCAATCCCCGTATCATTACAATGTCTGACGATGCGGAAGAATACTTTTATGAATGGTACAATGGAATTATCGATGCTGTAAATGCCATTGAGGATGATGCGGATGTTGAAAGCCGCAAGATGAAACTCAACGGCCATGTAGCACGTCTTGCCCTGTTGTTTCAGGTAATGAAATGGGCTACTGATAGTGGAGATATGCAATATATTGAGCGGGATTCCGTAGAATCGGCAATCCGTATGATTGATTATTATGAGGAAACATACAGGAGGATCCAGGAAGCCATTGTCATAAACAGTATCGGAGAAACGAAGGAAGCGTGGCTTTCTCTGTTGGAAGATCGGTTCACTTCCGGGGATGCTGTTATTGCCGGTAGAAAAGTTGATATGTCCCGACGTACCGTCTATTATGCGCTTGACCAATTATGCCGGCTTAAGCACCCTCTTATAGAAAAGCTTCAGCATGGAGTCTATCGCAAACTTATGACAGAAAATACTGATGCACCTTGCACTATTGCACTTTCATCATATCAAGATACCGTGCAATCTTCTCAAAGTGCAAAAGTGCAGAGTGCAACCACACTAAAATCAGAGGACCATGAGTGAATACAGATTCCATTTACAGAAATACCGCCCTGGAAGCAAGACTACTTGTCCGAACTGTGGTAAAAGCCGGTGTTTTGTCAGGTATATTGATGAACAAGACAGCATTAGCTTTCCCGATAATGTCGGCAAGTGTGATCATGAAAACAGTTGTGGTTACCACTATACACCTAAGGAATACTTCAAGGATAATCCTGATGTGTTGGAAATGGATGAGGGAAGCGGCAAGTCACTTCTTTCTGCCCCTTATAAGACGGCAGATAAAACTCCGTCTTGTATTGTCCCTTCGTATATTCCTTCATCTTATGTGTTAAGGAGTCTGTCACATTATTCAATCAACCCCTTATATCAGTATTTCTGTCATGTATTTGGTGAAAATGAGGCAAGCAGATTGTTTGAAATGTATCGCATAGGGACATCTTCAAAATGGGGAGGCGCAACGGTTTTCTGGCAGACAGATATAAATTGGCAGGTAAGAACCGGCAAGGTAATGTGCTATAATGCCGAGACCGGCCATCGGGTTAAAGAGCCTAAGGCTTTTGTCAGCTGGGCGCATTCCGAGTTGAAATTGCAGGATTTCCATTTGAAGCAATGTCTGTTTGGAGAACATCTTCTGAGAAATTCATCGTCTCCGGTAATGCTGGTGGAAAGTGAAAAGACCGCTGTTGTAATGAGCCATTTTATCCCCGATTATATATGGCTGGCAACAGGTGGAAAGAACGGTTGTTTCAATAGTGAAGCCATGCAGGTCCTTAAAGGCAGGGAGGTTACTCTCATCCCTGATTTAGGAGCAACCGAACAATGGAGAGAAAAGTCTGCTTTGTTGTCTGGAATATGTAAACGGGTTGTTGTGTCCAATGTTTTGGAATGTACATCCGATGAAGAGCAACGCAGCCAAGGATTGGACATTGCAGACTTCTTTCTGTATTCACCATCAAAGAGACAGATACTCCATCAGATGATACAACGTAATCCAGCATTGCAGTTGCTCATTGATGAACTGGATCTGGAACTTATTGAATAGTAAAGGAACTTGTTCCGAGGATTTATAGAAAGTCCTTAACACAATAAGGACTTTTTGCCTGTCGGCAATAAAATCCGGTCATTGTCCCGCGGAGCGGACTGGCATAAGAGCAAGCTCAAATATTAATCATTTATCAAAAGAATACCATATATGAATACAGATATTAAACAGGCCATGCATGTCGAAGCCGGGAAGTCATTCGGCACAGCAGAGGCGAATGAAAACGAAAGGCATTGGAATGACGACAAGATTGACAGAAAGAATCAGGATTCGACCAATCACTATGACAAGACCCGAATGAAACTGAATTTCGAGATTGGGCCCGATGGGAAAGTTCATCCGTTAGGCTATCAAGAGAAATCGCTTGAAGTACGTTTGCAGGAACGGTTGACTGAACTGGGCTGGAAACCCTTCAAGCCGGACAGCAAAATTCAACCAAACTGTTGTGCGAAATTTATCTTCGGAGGCAATCATGACCGTACGCTTGAGATGGCATTTGAGACCCAAACCGTAAATCTGGAAAAGGGTGCAGACAACAGCCATCTCCAGCGATGTCCGGAAATCGAACAATGGGCAAAAGATGTCTATGACTGGTGCGCCAGGCGATACGGACAGGAAAATATAATCGGCTTCCAGGTTCACCTCGATGAGAGCAGCCCGCATATCCATGCCTTGATCGTTCCTGTCGGACAACGAGCCAAAAGCGGACGCGAATGCGTCATGTGGTCGGCTAAGTTTGGCAAGACCCGCTACGAATACGGACAGATTCTTCGGGAAATGCACACCTCACTTTATGAGGAGGTCGGTAGCAAGTATGGGTTGGAGCGTGGTGATAGTATTGAAGGCCGGAACATCAGCCATCTTAGTAAACGCGATTATATCCGGAAACTGTCCAAAGATGCGAAACAGGCGGAGAAAGCTGTTAAGGGACTACAAACAATGATACGGAAATTGGAGACGCAGATTTATAATTATCAAACGCAGCTTGAAGAAATTGACAGGTCTTTGGCTTCTGGTCAAATTGCACTCAGAGAATACGAGTCGCGAAAGTCCGAGATCCTAAAACAGATCTCTGAATATCAGTCCAAACTTGAAAATAAGGCAGACAAACTCCATTCAAAGGAGCTGGAATTGGAGCAGATTACAAAGGATGCGGCAAAAGTCCGTTCTGTTGTCCAGCCATTCCGTAACCACAAAGTAGATTTCACGCCACCGAGAATTACGGAGAAAGTTCCGATGTTCAGTACAGACAAATGGGTGGAACGCCAAAACCAGCTAATCGCCAAACAGTTCACAGAAGTTGTCCGCAAGATAGAATCTCTGTTCATGAATGATGCAGCCCGACAAGTCGAAGCCGCCCAGCACAATGTCTTGGCAGATTATAGCGAACTCTACCAGTTGCGCAAAGATGTCCAGGTACTTACGGAAAAGAACGACGTTTTGACATCAGCATGTGAAACCATGCTTGACCAACTTGCCAACCCTGCGCTTCGCTCAAAGATATTCGCCATAGTCGATGCCCTTATAAGTGGACAGCCGATATCCATTTCTTCAAGAGGCGGAGGTTCTACTTCCGACCTCCCTTGGGATGGTCGCAGACCTGATGAAGAGGAAGAAGCCTATCGTAGAAGGTGCTTGATATTTGCGATAGGAACGGTAAAGAAGCAGAGTGAGAAGAAAAGTTATAGGAGAAAATAAGTCTATGTTTGTATGTTGTCATCGGTGAAGCGAATTAAAATATCTCTTGTTCTAGCAATATATACTCATAATTCATTAACTGTTTGTTATTTAAAGACGTAAAATATATCGTGATCTCCCCAATTCCTATTGGGAAAATTGCTATATTTGCAATATATTAGGGAGTATTGTTTATAAATTGAATTAAATACAAGACAATGTCGCAGAGGATACAACATATAATAGAAGATATAACAGAACAATATCTTGAAAATGACGGCAATATACCATGGATAATAGGCTTTAGTGGCGGAAAAGATTCAACGGTAGTTTTGACATTAGTATGGAGGGCGTTGCTTGCAATCCGTGCGACACTCGGCAACGAGTCACTAAAAAGACCTGTTTTTGTTGTTAATAACGATACTCTTGTAGAGAATCCGATTATTTCAGATTACATTATTGAGGTTTTAGACTGCATCAAAACAGCTGCAGTAAAACAAGATTTGCCTATTACGGTGCAGATTACAACACCGAAATTGGAAGATAGCTTTTGGATAAGTTTTTTAGGGAAAGGCTATCCCGTTCCGAATAATCAGTTTAGATGGTGTACGGATAGACTAAAAATTAAACCTACTTCGCAATTTATCTTGGACAAGATTGATGCGATGGGTGAGGCTATAGTCCTTATAGGCACACGACTATCCGAAAGTGCCACAAGGGCGAAATCAATACGCAAACATGAGATTAAGGGCAAAAGGCTGACGAAGCATCCTTTGAATCCCAATACTTATACTTATGCCCCAATTAAGGAATTGTATTTGGAGGAGGTCTGGCATATATTGAATAGTGAAGCTTCTCCATGGGGATTTGACAATAAAAAATTGTTCAAAATCTATGCGGATGCCAGTGCTGATGATTATGAGTGTCCAACTATGATGACAGATAAATCACAACCCTCTTGTGGTCAAAGTAGATTTGGTTGCTGGGTATGCACAGTAGTGAAAGAAGATAAGTCCATGAAAGCTCTGATTAACAACGGAAACGAGTGGATGGCTCCTCTGCTTGATTATAGAGATGAAATGGTCAATGGTAGAAATATCTCTGAACATCGTCTAGAAACACGCAGAAATGGACAGACCGCTGTTGATGCTGAGGGGCATAATCAAGGAAATTACACATTTGAATATCGTTGTAAAATGCTTAAAAAGTTATTGGAATTACAACGATTATTGCAACGCACAAAGCCACATATGGAGCTGATAACCAATCAAGAACTTGTTGCGATACAGATAAACTGGTATCGAGATGGTTACTTTGCACCTAAAGTGACGGATATTTTTAATGAAGTGTACAATCGTACAATGCCATTTGAAAATATGCAGTACCAAGAACGACTATTGCTTGAAAATGTGTGCAAGGATAATCCAGAAGATTATCATTTAATAAATGACTTAGTATCTCTTCAGAAAAGTAAAACATTGCTTATGAATAATAATGGATTGCAAGGGGATATTGAGAAAAGACTAAACAATTATATTAACGAGAAGAGATAATGTTTATTGATTCGATCATATTAAATAATTTCCGTGCTTATAAAGGAGTTAATCAAACTTCTTTTCAAAAGAATGGGAAGAATGTTTTTGTCATAGCTGGCAATAATGGCTTTGGCAAGACAACGTTTTTAACATCTCTTGTCTGGTGTTTGTATGGAAAACTTATGGTAGATGTCGACGACAAATTCCGTAAGGATATCAATGATGCTCAAGGGTATAAAAATTTTGCAAAGTCAAATCTAAACAAAGAATGCGCACAAAGTATAGATGGGCTTGAATTAGATATTGAGGATAAAAGAATCATATCTAAAAAAGGGTATTTAGAGCAATTTGAAAAAATAAAATTGGATTCGCAATATTCTGTTGAACTTCACATCAGGGATGTATTTATTCCTGCTGTACCTTGTTCAGAAATATTGATTAGAAGGACATTTGACTATTTGCTGGAATCGGAGACAATAGAAGTCCTAATAGACGGACAGGTAAATGAGTTGGCAAAAGAAGTTGGTTATGACATTTTCATTAATGACTTTATACTTTCTAAAAACATTGCAACTTTTTTTCTGTTTGATGCCGAAAAGATTGTTAATCTTGCAGAAATCAAATCTCTTGAAGAGAAACGCAAACTAAGCTCTGCTTATAGTGAAGTTCTCGGCATTCGAAAATATGAGGACATTAGAAAGAATCTTGAGAATCTAAGAATCAAATTTAGAAAAAAGGCAGGTAGCTTAGTCAGCCAGAACAAATTGGAGAAGTTAACTGCTGATATAAAAAGGATAGAGAGTGAGATTTCGGAGAATGAAACCGCTGCGATATCCGTTGATAATCAGATAGCTACATTTAGAGCTGAAAAAGATTCCTTGCAAGAAAAGTTGATTAGAGAAGGAAACGCTATTAGCATAGAAGAACTTGCACGTCTTAAAGATGTGGTTAAATCGTTGAAAGAAAAAGATAATAGCCTCAAAATTAAATTCAAAGATATGATGGAGATAGCCCCTTTTGTCATATCTGGGAAATTATTGTGCAATGTGCTGGAACAAGCTGATAAGGAACAAGTGTCAAAATCAAAATTAGTTAACTCTGAAATACTTGTTACGGCGATGCGTTCTGCTCAACGCTCAATATTAGTGGGTGCGGCAAGATTGCTTTCAGAACAACAGAATAGAATGCTTGAGGCTATAATAGAACAGTCATTTAGGAATAGCATTACAGAATATGCACCTGATAATATAACAGATGATATTAAGATACTTCTAGACTATACACCATCTGAACATAATGAATTACGAGCTCTTGTGGATAATATTCGCTATTCATTCAGTGTGTCATTTAAACAATTAGTAAAAGATATAAAAAACAATTCTATAATTCTGCAGAAGACTCAACGAAAAATATCATTAGCCGAATATGACGATGAGAATAGTCACATTAAAGACATAAGAACTCGCAAAGCCGAAGTGGAAAAAATGCTGCTTGAGTTAGAGATGAATAGTCGTTCTTTGGCAGAAAAAAAAGGGTTGTTAATGCGTGATTATTCTGTAAAAAAGAAACAACTTTCAGAATGCGTTAAAATGGTCAAGGTTGATGACATGGATAAAGAGAAAGATATAATTGCAGAAAGACTTATCAGAGAATTAACAACATTCTTGACACAACTTAAAGAAAAGCGAAAATTTTCTTTAGAAACGAAGATAAAACAGGAAATAGATATACTCATGCATAAAGATGATTTTATTTCAGATGTTTCAATAGATATTATGGATGATATTATCGAGATTAACCTCCTTGATAAAGATGGTAACATTATCAATAAAGACAAACTCTCTAAAGGAGAACAACAATTGTATGCAACATCCATTCTCAAAGCATTAGTTGATGAGTCTGGAATTTCATTTCCAGTATTTATTGATAGTCCACTGCAGAAATTTGATAGTATTCATTCAAAGAATATTATCTCAAAATTTTATCCAGCAGTATCAAAACAAGTTGTAATTTTCCCATTATTAGGTAAAGAATTGTCAACTGTTGAATATGAGTATCTTCTGCCGAATGTTAATAAGTCGCTCATTATCTTGAATGAAAATGGGCGTTCTTCATTCCAAGAAGTAGATCCGAAAAGAATATTTGATTATGTAGGTTAGATTATGTTTACACAAATTAAGACATCTAAAGCCAATAAAATGATTGTGACAGATTTGAGTCGCAAGTTCAATCTTGGGGCGGAAAATACTATTGCAAGAATCGCCATAGCCTATTCTTTATCCAAAGGAGAAAAGATGAATTTGGCAAACATTTCTGATTCTCAAGGAAAGGAATATAGTAAAAATGTGCTATTCGGTTCAAACTATCCATTTTACATTAGTCTCATATGCGTAATGTATGGGTTGTACAAGACTGATAAAGATATCCCCAAATATATTAAGATGCATCTTGATGATGGATTGTGCAGAATGAATAGTGAATTGGAGAATAACCCTAATTTGAATGGTATCGACTATCTTATAGATAAAATAGACGCAGGTTTAAAATTAATAGTTGAAAACAATGATTAACAAATCGATATCTGAACTATATGACTCTGGATATATTTCTGGAGATGCATTCTTGTATTATGCTGAGAGAAACCTTGGCACAATACAGGATATCATGGATGCTGGTGTTCTTGAAGAAGAGCCAGCCCCATATGGTAAAGAAATTCGTTCTTGTTTAGAAATATTTGGAATTAATTCATTCAAAGAGGAATCCACCAAAGAAAGCGAAAATTTACATGTATCTGAAGAGATTGCTTGTTCATCAGATGAGGATGTAGAATCTATATACAACAGAGCAATATTTGATTTAGATATAAGAACCGTACATGCATTACAAAAAATGAGACGCATGTATGATGATTTTGACACATATTTTGCAGCATTGACAAGTAATGATAACGAGTTTTGGTTATTATTTGAAAAACTACCCGCAGTTGGGAAAAAGTCATTAGAAAGAGCTCGTAACTTTGCATTAAGTTTGACTTCTGAAGTTGTTGCCAATGATATAATGGGTGAAAGTCACAAAATGAACGAATTGACTGAAAACCAGAAAAGAGAATTGGATGGTTTGGAAGATTTTTTCGAGGCTCAATTACGAACACTATCGACTCGTTCATATAATGCCATGTGCGAGTTATATGAAATATGTGGGAAATCTTTCAGCTCTTTTTATATTGAGATTTCGAATCCTGGTTTTAATATTAAAGACATACATAATGTTGGAAAGAAAAGTGCGGAAGAACTTAACCTTTGGATAAATAGTATAAAAGATTTTGTTGCAACTTTTTTCGCAAATGGGTTGTCGGCAAAACAGTCAGAACTTATTGCAATCAATAAATTACAACTGTTAGGTATTAAAGGCGACTTGGAGGAAATTCTGAGATTATATGAGCATATGGGTTATTTTCCTTATTTTGCTGCCATACAATCTTATTTTTCTTCTCTCGCTGATAGAGATCAACTCGTTATAAAATATCAACTTGACATCTTTGCAAGTAAGGAGTTATATGGGCTGAAGGAAGCATCAAAACTTTTGGGATTGACTTCAGAACGAACACGTCAATTGAGAAATGGGGTGTTTGAGCAGATACAACTTTATATTGAGTCATTGACAAAAATCACAGCTAATTATCCGTTATGTGATTCATATTTTAAGACTGATGTTAAAGATATAAATCTATCTGAAGGTACTAATTTTAATGACGATTTTGTTAAGTGGGTCATTTCAATTCTTGCGCCAGAATGTTATGTCCTATTAGGAAACATTGAAGATGCATTTTACAATCCATATGGCAAAGAATTACCTCTTGTCCTAGTTTCTCGCAAATTTAATGGTGTTTTTAGTTTTGACAAATTCATAAAATATCTGTCTGCTATAAATGAAGAAAAGAGAGTTGATGATAGAAGCATTATTTTAAAGGATTGTGTCCTTGGTTTTTTCAAGGATAGGATATATTATGAGTATATAGATGAGATTATTCGAGAATGTAAGACAATTGTCAATACATTATTCGATTTTGAAATATCCAATGAGACAATACACATAAGAAAGAATGCCGAACGGAATAATCCAGAATTAGTGGAAATAATAATCAGAGAGGCAGGTCATTCCATGACTCTTGATGAGATATACACCGAATTTCAGAAACGATATCCGAATCGAACAAAATCCGCAAATTCATTGGCTGGAGCATTAAGACTCAATTCTAATATATCTTGTGTAGGTAGAAGTAGTACGTATACATTGACAGAGTGGACTCATGGTGAACATCGTGGCGGAACAATTCGAGAATTTGCTACAGAGTATCTTCTTTCTTTATCACCATCGATTGCCCCTCTTGAAGACATTGGAAATTACGTTCGGAGATTCCGCCCTGCTTCATCTGACAAGAGTATTCATGCTAATTTATTGCTCGGAGGTACTTATGATATTTTTTATAAAGAGGAAGTACGATATATAGGATTCGCCAATCAAGAATATCCGGAAGAATATCGGAGATTTTGCTCACAAACAGACTCAAGAAGAGATTTTAAATCAAGTTGCACTTTGTTGGAACAGTTTGTTGCAGCTAATGAGCGTTTACCTTTCTCAAGTAATGTTCCAGAAGATGAAAAAAGGCTTTGCAGATTTTGGAATATTCAATTACAAAAGTTGGCAAAAGGTACGTTGGGTGAAGAAGAAAAATGTATCGTGGAACAGATGCAGGATAGATTCGAGAAGTTTAAGATTGATAAACGAGAATTTGATTGGTTACAGAGTTATAATAAAATAAAGGAGCATTTTGATTTAGGAGGTCAGTATAGCGAATTGTCGCCCACACTTCAGAAGTGGATAAACATACAAATGACTAACCTCAAATACAATAAAGCTCCATTTAGCAAAACTGATTTATTAATAGAATTAGCAAACATTATTAACGATGCTCAATAAGATAAATTTTAAGTCTCTATATTCATCTGGTGAAAGCGATTCTCCGATATCGTTTTTTACGGATGCATTGTCAAATAGTATTTCATTTGATCTTGGGCTGGGCTTTTTTAGTTCAGCAAGTTTTAATGTACTTAGTATAGGATTTGCAAAATTTATCTCAAACGGAGGAAAGATGCGTTTATATATAAACCAATATCTTTCGGAGGAAGATTATGAAATCTTTACAAGTCATCCAGATATAGTTGAAAATAAAGTGATTGATAGCTTTACTTCCATGTTAAATGTGTTAACAAAGAGAGATAAACAATTTTTTAATTGCCTATCTTATCTAATTTACACGAATAGGATAGAAGTAAAAATTGTAATACCTAATTCTGGTGGTATTGCGCATCAGAAGTTTGGCATTTTTACAGACGCCGCAAAAAACAAGGTGTCTTTTATCGGTTCATTGAATTTAACCGCATCTGCACTGCTGTCTAAAAACATTGAGAGCATATCTTGTAATAGTTCATGGAAGGGAGCTGCAGAAACGATTAATGATTATCAACAACTTTTTGACAAGTACTTTTCTGGAGATAAAGAAGGTATTACTGTTATTCCTGCTAACAGACTTACTAAAGAGATAATAAAAGCATTTCCCGCAACGGAAGAGAAAACGCTGCTTGACAATGAGAAAGAACTTATTGAAGAGTTAACACACCCAAAAGTGCTAGGAAATAATCTATCAGAGGAGTGTCGCAAAGACGAACCTCATTTCCCTTATCCTACAGGAGCATTCGACTATCAAAAAGAAGCATACAAAAATTGGAAGAATAATGGTTATACTGGTATTTTTGCGATGGCAACAGGTACAGGAAAGACTATAACATCATTAAATTGTGTGCTTGAAGAATATCTTAAAACTGGTAAGTATAAAATATTAATATTAGTACCATCTAATGATCTTGTATCTCAGTGGATAACTGAAGCACAAAAATTCAATTATCAGAATATTTTTGTGGTCAATGGACGTACAGATTGGAGAAAAGAGCTTACTGAACTGAAGAACGATATCGGTTGGGGAATAGAACGGAATTTTGTTATTATTTCGACTTATGCATCTTTTGTGGACCCGACATTTCAAGGTTTGATAAAGAAGCTGAATGACAATAATTTGATTCTAATTGCCGATGAGGCGCATAATGTTGGAAGTATATCAGTAAGATTAGCATTTGACGTACTACCTATTATGAAGCGTATAGCTTTATCTGCAACTCCTAAAAGAGTATATGATGAAGAAGGTACGGCAGCAATAGAAGAGTATTTTCATGATCAAGAACCATATTGTTATTCTTTCTCGATGGAAAGAGCCATCAAGGAAGGACGATTGATGCATTATGTATACTACCCAAGAATTGCCTATCTCAATGATACAGAGATGAAGCGATACATTTCTTGTACAAAACAATTATTAATCCATTTTGATCCAGTAAGCAATAAATTTGATGACTCTCAAGAAGTCAAAGATTTATTGATGAAACGAAAAAGGATTATACACAAAGCAAAGGATAAGTATCGTGTTTTTATGAGTATCGTAGATGATCTTGTAAAAACAGACAAGGCAAAATATTGTTTTGTATATACCCCGGAGGGCGTAGATTATACATCCGGTGGCGAACAAATTCTTACTAAGATGAAAGATTTGGTGTATAATGCTTATCCCCAAATTCGTACTAATACTTTTCTTGGCGGAGACGGAAGTAAAAGAGATAAACTAAAAGCTTTCGCTGAGGGGGAGATTGATATGCTGTTTGCAATGAAATGTTTGGATGAAGGCGTAGATGTGCCACGGGCTGAAGTGGGAATATTCGCATCCAGCACGGGTAATCCTCGACAGTTTATTCAGAGAAGAGGACGATTGTTAAGAGTTCATCCATATAAAACATTTGCTTACATTTATGATATTATAGTCGTACCGGATTATAGATTATATTCAGATGATAGCGTTTATGAGATGGAGCGTTCTCAGGTAAAACAAGAAATCATGCGTGTTGCATATTTTGCATCATTGTCAGATAACTATTATGATACTATAAATGTATTACATGACTTGCTTGATTACTATGATATAGAATTAAGCTCGTTAATTTCAGAATTACAAAATCAATAACATATGACCACCCAAGAATTACTTAAAGAAGTTCTCAAAGACTCTTTATTTCAAGACAAGTACCACATTCCACAATCGGAATTACAAGAAGTCTCATTTGATACGACTTCACCTTATCCTATAGTGGAGACAATTAAAACTATTATACAGCTCAAAGGTAATGGTACTCCTGATGTTAATGTGTTTAAAAACATTAAACAAAATAATTTTAATATTACTGATTAGTTATGGCATCTATTATTAACTCTATTGCTTTTAAGAATTTCTACAATTTTTATGGCGATTACAGCGATAATAGATATGACTTCAAGGAAGGATTAAATATTATCAATGCTGACAATGGAATGGGAAAATCCAAAATGTTCAATGGATTTCTTTGGATTCTCCAAGACATGGTGTATGATTCGGATACACGAAGAAAAGAAACTGTTGTAAATGCAGCAATGAAAATGCTCTCTGAGAAAGCTAAGTTGGAGAGTAGTTCTGAATGTGGCGTACAAATAGTATTTAGTGATGAGTCGGATCAATATACCATTACTAAATCTATAAAATATACTCAGACATTTGATGCTAATGAGCCTTGGAATATAGCTCCAGTTGTGACTGAAGTTATGGTGACCAATTTGATAACGCATAATACATCAATTGTGTATGATATTAATCGTCAAAATGAAATTATCAAAGAGCGGTTAATATCTCCAACAATGTTGTCATATTCTTTACTGCAAGGAGAGGCAATTGATAATATTGTAGACCTTTCCAATTCAGCAAATTTGGCAGCGACCGTTGAAGCGTTAACGGATTTGTCTGAATTAAAACAAATTGAAAGTACATGCAAGTATCTATGTACAAACTCTCAAAAAAATCTTGAGAATAAACAGAAGTCTTGTTCTCAAAATAAAAGTGAATTTGAAAAAGCAGAAGCGGATAAACTGAAAATTGAAAAAGAGATAGCTAAAAACCAGGAGTCTATTTCACTATATAAAAAACAGCTTGAATTGGCAACTGAGAAAGCGACAAGCACAGAAGCCAATTTGGCAAATACGGAGAAGCGAGTTGAATATAGAGAAAGATTAAAAAGTTTAAGAGCAGAGAAGACACATCTTGAGCAAACTCTTTCCAAGTTGCTGTCCAGCATAAATGATAATTTGTTCAAAAAGCCAATACCTTGGGTTCTTTTGAACACGAAAGGATTTGTTGATGCTTTTAATGAGAAATGGGAACAATATCGTGAAGATATGATTGCCAAAAAAGTAACTGCAAATCCATTGAATGCATTTACTTCTGTTTTGCCAGACGGAAGTCCTGATGATGTTTCATTAGAGAGAATGTTAAAGGAATGCCATTGTCTGGTTTGCAATAGACCATTCGAAAAAGGAGACGAACACTATGAACACGTCAAAATGCTGCGTGATCGCTCGAAAAATCAGATTTCCCAGTCTGAGGATAAGTTCAAGACATTCTTTGGGGATATATTGAAAAATGTATCACCATATATGACTGTGGATTCAATTTCCGGAAATATCGCACAATGTGCTATTAGACAGAGGGAATTGCAGAAAGATATTAAAGAAAAAGAGGATGAAATAAACAGGACACTGATTGATTTTGCAAATTACGGAGGCTCTGAAGCTGATATAGATAATGCCAAAGATACAGATACTCTTTCCGCATACAATAAGGCTCTCAATGACATTTCTCTTTATAATGGTTATATAAATTCAGCTCAGAAAAGAGTGGAAAGCTTAAGAGAAGATCTTATTAATTGCGAGAAGAGAATGTCTGAATATGGAGGTGCCGCAGTTCCTCAGTCATATCGGGATTTCAAAGAAGTTATGCAGGATGTTCAGTCTATCTTTACCAACACCAAGGATAGAATTTATGATGAAGTTCTGTCTTCTTTGGAGCAGAAATCAAATAATTTCTATCAACAACTTACTGCTGGAAACAATGTTGATGGAGGTAAATTGATATTCTCTAAAACTTCGTACGATGCAATTCAATTGAAGGTTATTAATGAATCTGGTGGTGAATTTACTGGAGCCTCAGAGGGCTTTCAGAGGATGAAAAAGATAGCCGTGGTGATGGCTATTGTTTCATCGAAAATCGGAGGTGGATATTATGACTATCCATTTATTGCAGACGCTCCATTCTCGGCATTTGGTAAAAACTTCATAACGAATTTCTTTGAAACCGTACCATCTGTTTTCCGTCAATGTGTCATAATGATAAAAGATTTGTATGACATTAATGACCCGGACTTCATTTCGGACGAAGGTAAGAAGATATTAAAAGATATGAAAGAGGGACGTATAAAGGGAACATTTTATGTCAATCAGATACCTGAAATAGCTGACCCTACGAAATTAGAAACAAAAATCCATCAATATAAGTAACGCATATGAATGGTAATGAATTTAGGCAAGAATTAGATATTAAAAAGCCGAAGTATCTTGCAAAGTATTATAATCTTATGGAGACTATCTCCAATAAGGGTTCGGTAAATGGTGGAGACTACATTAAGTTCGGACCATTTTTTCAGACATATATGTATGCTTTTATGATTGGTTATCATCTTGGCGTTTGTAATCCAATCAAGGGCTCGGGCGAGACCAGAGATTTTGCTCCAATTAGTCAGTGGAAACCAATGGAGATTTCCGACTATGTGTTAATGCTTGTCTTATCTGAATCAGATGAAAAACTTGGGTTCAAGTGGAGTGATTTGGAAACAATGACAGATGATCAATGTCGTGGAGCAATAAGTGCTATTGTCCAACGGATTGAAGGATATGCTAATGCAGGACTAAATTATATCCAACACAAATTTGACGAGGAGAAGGATGAGTTTAGAAGCCCTATGGTTTTCGTAAATTTGCTCAGAGAATTAACCATGTCCAAAAAGGAGGATTAAATAGATGGAAAAAGAACCGTTTGTTGTAAAAATACATGATGTTCACATTGAGGAAGAATATGTGGAATGGGTTAATGTACTTAAGACTACTTATCGCAAGTCTCAAATAAGAGCTGCGGTAAAAGTTAATTCCGAAAAATTGTTATGGAATTGGCAGCTTGGACGTGACCTTGTTCAAAGAAAAGCTGAGGAGCGTTGGGGAACGGGAATTGTTGAGCAATTAAGTCTTGACCTGCAAGCGGAATTCCCAGATGAAAAGGGGTTCTCAACTTCGAATATTTGGTATATGAAAAGATGGTATCTTTTCTATGCTAATGCTATAAGCTCGAGTGAAAACCAAAAACTTGACCAACTTGGTCAAGAATTATATTTGCTTAATAATGAGAATGATGCAAAACTTGACCAGCTTGGTCAAGAAATTAACGACAATGGCATAAATGGTATAAATTTCCCACCTCTTTTTGCTTTTGTGCCATGGAGACACCATATTGAGATAATCAAAAATTGTACAACAATCGAAGAAGCCATATTCTATATCCAAAAAACCATAAATGAAGGTTTAAGCAGGAGTAATCTCACTCATTGCATAAAAGCTGATTTATTCCACAAACAAGCTGGAGCTGTAAGTAATTTCCCGGAGCATTTGCCGGTTGTTCAGGCAGAGCTCGCTCAAGAAATAACGAAGGAAAACTATGATTTTGGGTTTATCACCTTGCCTTCTAAATTTAATGAAGCTCAATTAGAGGATGCATTAGCCCATCAGTTAAGTCGTTTTCTTCTCGAATTAGGTAATGGTTTTGCTTTTGTCGGGCGACAGAAAGAGATTGTGGTTGCAGGAAAGAGTCGTAAAATAGATTTGCTCTTTTATCATATCCACTTAAAGGCATATATTGTCTGCGAATTAAAAGTAGTTGCATTCCAACCTGAATTTTTGGGTAAATTGAACTTTTATGTAAATGCTGTTAATAACCTATTAAAGGCGGAAAATGATAATCCCACAATCGGATTGTTGATATGTTCTGATATGAACCGAACAGAGGTACAATGGTCTTTTGATGGTCTTACAACACCAATAGGTGTTGCAACTTACAGCAATGTTCAAATCGAAGATATCAAAAAACAGTTGCCTTCGATTGAAGAACTGGAGCAACGCATTAAATTGTTGGAATCGGAGTTGACAAAAAAGTAAAAACATAGAAAACAATAATGATTACTAAGCACTTACATATATGTAAAAAAAGCCACCCCAAAGGGTGGCAAGTGCTGTAAGTATCTTTATTGTAATTCCGGAAAACAAGATACTATTTCCGTCTTGACGGGATTAGAGAGGTCGCCGAAGCAGAAATGTGAGGTTCAAGGAACACCCGAGTCCGTTTTTCGTCCTCGTTTGTTCTCTATCTCAACTGAAGTTACTAGTTCTTAGTCCCTCCATGCATTTCCTTGTTTAATGTCGCTATCCTCATAGTCCGACACTGCAAAGTTAGTTATTATGTCAAAAAACACAATAGTCATATCTGAATATTTGCAAATGAAAAAGCCATTGCAAATAACAAGCTTGAATCTATCAAATCAGAAACTCAATAAATGGCCTCAAGAAATATTTCTATGTCGAAATTTGCGGAAACTAAATCTTTCAAAAAATCAACTTGATTATATTCCAAAAGAAATTTCATCGTTGGCAAAATTACGGGTGTTAGATTTGTCAGATAATAATTTATCGCAAATACATACGAGCGTTTTTCTTGTCCCTAAACTTAGAGTGTTGAATATTAGTAATAATAGAATCAAGTCGCTACCAAAACAATTTCAGACAGCATCAATAAATGAGTTAATCTTGTCAAATAATTTATTAACATCCATAGATTATTCCTTGATTCGAAGTGTTACTAGACTTGTCCTTTGCAATAATCGTATTGAACGATTTTGCCCAGATATAGAACTACCAAATCTATTTCACTTGTGGTTAACTGGGAACCCTTGTTGCAAAAATGGCTTAATTTCGTTTCACAATAAATTATCAAACTTGAAAAAAGTTTATCCTTTCATAGAGGAGGTTAAAGATCTCACGTTAATAAAGAAAACTCTAATGAATAAGAATAAAATATTTATAAGCTATTCACATGATGATGTAGCCTGGCTAGAGAAAGTTCAGATTCATCTAAAAACGATTGCGAATACAGTTGGAGATATAGATGTGTGGGATGATACACGCATTAAAACAGGAGACAAATGGAAAGAAGAAATTGATAACGCTCTTCAAAGAGCCGGCATCGCCATTCTTCTTGTCTCCCCAAGTTTTCTCGCTTCAGATTTTATAGCGAATGATGAACTGCCCCCGATTCTAAAGAAAGCCGAGAAAGAAGGAACACATATATTCCCTATCTTCGTGCGAAAAATCAGTGGTGCTGTATTCCAACGCTCAAAATTAAAAGATTTTCAATTCCTAAATGGCCCAGAAAAGCCATTAAATGGTTGCTCTGAGTCTGAAATTGATGATTATATGAGTAAATTAGTGGATGAAATAATTGAGAAAATGTGTTTATAAAGCTATAAACACATAAAAACGTTTAGGAAACAATTATGTTGAGAATATAGTAGAGTTAATAGCCTAATTTGACAATAATGTTTTCAAATTATGAACGAAGATGATAATATATTCGGTTATAATCACAATAAATAGAATGTACAGAATATAACTCTTCATACTGGATTGATTAATAAAATGAATATATGTTTGTCCATCAATTCCTCCAATCGCTCCAGCCCGCCTCAGACGGCGTAGTTTTTTTGTGTAAATTTCTTTATTCGAGGATTAAGTAGCTAATAATCAATGTTAATTAATTTCTTTCAACGAGGACGAATATTAATTGTTCGCAAATCGGGTTGTTATACTTACCTGAAGCAGTCCGAGAGGGCTGCTTTTTTGTATGGAATTAGATCGTACCGGATTCAAATTGACGATTGCTTTCCAATTTTTTATTTAAATTTGTATTGTTTGTATTGCTTTTCACGAAGCGAAGTAGAAAATTATGGGACGTACATTTGTAGAATACTCGCACCCAGACGTTTTTTGAAAAATTCGTTTGATGATAATATCTAATTGTATAACGTAATCTACAAAAACTATATCATAAGATATGAAAATCGATGCTAAAGTTCAGTCTATATCTAAATTGAAGGATTATTTCTTTTTAGTGCCTGATTATCAACGAGAATATGTTTGGAAACCCGATGACGAGGTCGAGCAGTTTTTGATCGATATTGAAAATGAATATAGTCCCGATGCAAAAGAGCAGCGTAATTATTTTTTAGGATCTATCATCATTGCCAATAATGATAGATGTTTCGATGTCGTGGACGGACAACAGCGTTTGACAACTATTATGTTGTCTTTGTGTGTTTTCCGAGATTTATTAAAAAAGGAGACATTGAACAGCGCTCAGAAAAATTATTTACAGATTATAGAAAATCTACTTTATAACTTTGATATTGAATCGGGAGAGACCCGTGTACGCTTAGAATTGCAGTATGAAGAGAGTCATGATTATTTGACAGCCTTGATACAGGAGCAACCTTACAATGGAGTGCGATCCCCATCTATAGTGCGAATGCAGGATGCCTATACGAAAATACTTCGACACTTTCAATTATATGCCGGGATTGATGAGTTGATAGATTTTGCGAAATATTGCTTGACAAAGATAGAACTCGTTGTAATCGAATCTCAAGATTTGAGTAGTGCATTGAAAATTTTCGAGACGATCAATCAGCGAGGGGCGGGATTGAATGCTATGGATTTGGTCAAAAATTTGCTGTTTAGTAATACCAAAGAGTCGGATTTTGCCAAGATAAAAGATATATGGAGGGAGATTATTCAAAATCTTCAGGAATGTTCTGAAGATCAAAAACCCCTACGATTTTTGCGATATTTTCTGAGTGCCCGATATTATAATGGTATCTTGCGAGAAGATGATATTTATAAATGGATTATATCTTCTGAAGGGAAACAGGCTACGCAATATGAAAAGCATCCGGTAGACTTTGCAAAGGAGATACGCTGTATGTCCAAACGGTATTCAGAACTTGTAAATGCCACTGAATTACAGCGGGATGGGTGCTTGTATCCTCACGTGACAAATATAGGCTTTATTAATAAATACAAATCCAGACAGCATTTGATCCTGTTATTGTCTTTGGGAAGCAATGCGGATGTGCCGGCAATCGAATATTTGGCCAAACAAATAGAGAGTTTCTTCTTTTTCAGCTCGACCCTCAGGATCCAAGCCAAGACGAATGAATCCTTGTTTGTCCAATGGGCGGAGAAATTACGTAATCTTACGACGATAGATGAAATTGCCTGCGTGATAGAGAAAACGATGTTACCTTATTTGCTGGATAAGGTAGGGGTATTTAAAGCCGAATTCATAACTTTGAGTCATGGGGTTTATAATCCCTTGTATCGGTTGCGCTATGTATTGGGGAAGATAGAAAATACGGTGTTGGAAAAATTGCACAGCCCGGTCTGTGGACATCAATTTTATAATGATTTGCAAATAGAACATATTTTACCTCAATCACCGAAAAATGGAAGTATTCCACTGGAGTTTTTGTCCGAGGAGGAGTATTACTCCTATGTGTATCGATTGGGTAATGTCACGTTGATCGAAAGCATGATTAATCAGGCCGTGAATAATTATAATGATTTATCGACAGATCAATGGTTTTATGACAAGCAGTCGGAGTATGGCAAATCGTCTGTTTGTCTGACGAAATTACTCGATAGTAAATTTTATATCGGAGTAAATACAGCCTTGAATCGATTCAAAAATGATTTCCAATACAATTTTACCGGTTGGAACAAGTCGTCTGTTGAGGCGAGGCAAAAAATATTATTGGAGTTGGTGTTCGATACGTGGAGAATTAACGATTTAAGATTGGATCGGGTAAAATGAACTTAAAATGGATGAGGATTCCGGCTGCTGCTTATAATGGTTTTTTCCGGATTGCCGGCGGATGTCGATCCGGCCGGAATCATTTATTTGTGTTGCTTTTCCGCGATATAGAACAGGTCGAAGCAGTCGTCCGCTACCGGTCCGATGCGGTAGTCTTCCATGGTGATCGAACGGGTCAGGGAGTCGTTGTCCCGGAGCAGGCGTCGGCGGTTGAGGCGGTTGAGCAGGTCGTAGGGGAGTTGCAGCATCCACCGGGGCAGCCGGTGTTGCAGGTCGAGCACGTCGAAACGGGTGATGCGCCGAACGCCCCGGCGGTTTTTTTCGTAGTATTCCATGATTCGTTCGTTGCCGAAAACACCGAGGGCTTCCACCGACGCAAAGGCGCTGCCGAGCAGGTTGCGGAGTTGGTCGGGATTGTATTCCCTGACGTGCCAGGGGTTGCGTGTCAGCGACATACGGATATTGGGGGTGGTCAGGATGAACTTGCCGCCCGGACGCAGCACGCGGTGCACTTCCCGTACCAGTTCCATGTCGTGTTTGATGTGTTCGATCACCTGGAACGAAATGACGAAATCGAAACTGCCCGACGGCAGGTCGAGAGGGGGAACTACGGCTTGCCGCATCTCCACGTGCGGAAACGGAGGCCGTTCGCCCGCAGGTTCGATTTTGTCGAGCGTGAGAAAGCTGGAGGCGTGGGGGGCGACTATTTCGACGCCGTAACCCGTGCCCGTACCTATTTCGAGTACGTCGCCGCTGATTCGCCGCGCCGCCTCGTGATAGGCCAATTGCGAACGCTGGAATACGTAGTTGTCCGATATGTCGCGCGATACGCGCTCCGCCGTGAGTATTTTAGCCATTGTGCCCGGTCAGTTTTACACCGTTCTGCGTGATTTCCACTGCGCCCCGCTTGAGGAGCATGCCCAGCGAGCGTTTGAACACTTTCTTGCTCATCTGCGTCCGTGTAGCGATTTCCGCCGGGTCGCTGTCGTCGTTCAGGGGAAGCGAACCGCCGTTTTCGCGGATCATCGAAAGCAGCGTTTCCGCCGAATGGCGCACTTCGGCGACTCCCTGCTGTTGCAGGCTGACGTCGATGCGGTTGTCTTCCGTGATGCGTGTCACGTATCCCTTCAGACGGTCGCCTACGTCGATGCGGCGGAAGAGCTGGTTGCGGTAGATCATGCCCCAGTGACGGTTGTTCACGATCACCCGATAGCCGATCGGGGATTCCGAAGCCACGAGCAGCGAAACCTCTTCGCGGGGCTTTACCGTGATAACGTCGTTATTGACGTAGCTTTTGAATTTCATGGTCGCCACGCAGCGCCCCGTTACCGAATCTACATACAGGTAAACCAGGCAGTTCCGTCCGGCCAACACGCCTCCCTGCTGGTTGCGGTTGGGCAGGAACAGGTCTTTGCCCGCGAGTCCCCAGTCGAGGAATGCGCCGTGCAGGTTCTTGTCCACTACGCGCAGGAATCCCGCTTCTCCTTCGCGCAGCTTCGGCGTTTCGGTCGTGGCGACCAATCGGTCTTCCGAATCGTGATAGACGAATACTTCGAGCGTATCGCCGACCTTGTTGGCCAGAGAAACATAACGGTTGGGCAGCAATACTTCGTTCTGTTCGTCGTCGATCAGATAGAGTCCGTAGTCCGAGATGCGGTTTACGGTGAGGGTTTGTGTGCGTCCTGCTTTGAGCATAATGGGTGTTTTATCTTGACAAAAGTACGTTTTATTTTTGCCGAAAGCAATTTTTGAGCGAAGTTCCTGGGGGCGGTGGGGTCGGTTCCGGAATATTTCGTCTTGTCGTGAGATGCGATGTGGTTCGGAATTGAATTTTCATTTGTACCAGACTTTTATTATATTTGAAATATAAATGGGGAGCTGTATATGGTGTGATGTTTTCAAGTATATATTGGGGTTGTGGTTATTTCGTTAATCATAATGACTGCTTCACAACAATTAATATTTCAAGCCTGCTCCCCTCCTTGAATATATTACAGATTATTCAATAATTAAACAAACTATGATATTACTCTTGTTTATTATTTGTATAGTTAATCTTATAACATTCTATAATGTGGATTATAAATATTACAAAGAACACGGAGAGTGGAACGATCATTCTAATACATACGGTGGAACATTTAGAAATTTAACAGCAGCTTGTGTTACATTTGCAATAGCTGTTGCTCTTCTTCTTGACAAATATTTAGGATAATCGAACGAAAAGAAGCGAGTAGCGGGAAATTTTATTTTAGTAAAAAAACGAATGGCGATATGGAACTGAAAGTGGCTTTGTGTCAATTCGACATGGTGTGGGAAGATACGGCGGCCAATCTGCGGACGGCCGGGAGAATGGTTGCCGAAGCGGATGCCGATCTGGTGATTTTGCCCGAGATGTTCGCTACGGGATTCGTGACCGATCCCGGTCGGGTCGCGCAACCGATGTCGGGTGAAATCGTGCAGGAGATGACCCGCTGGGTCCGGACGACGGGCAAGGCCGTCGCTGGCAGTCTGATCGTCGAAGAGGAGGGGCGCTATTACAACCGCCTGCTTTTCATAAAACCTTCGGGCGAGCGGGTGCAGAGCGACAAGCGGCATCTCTTCTCCATCGGCGGCGAAGGAGCTAATTTTTGTCCGGGACGGGAGCGGGGCGTCGTCGAATACGGCGGCATTCGTTTCCTGCTTCAGGTTTGCTACGACCTGCGCTTTCCCGTATGGAGCCGCTGCCGGAACGATTACGACGCTATTATTTACGTTGCTTCGTGGCCTGCGGGCCGCCGTGACGTGTGGCGGACGTTGCTCCGGGCCCGGGCGATCGAGAACCAGGCTTACGTATTGGGGGTGAACCGTACGGGGGACGACCCCCGGCTGCATTATTCGGGCGATTCGGCCGTGATCGGCTGTAAGGGAGAAACCCTTGCCGAAGCAGGGGAGGGGCAGAGGCTTTTGACCGCACGGCTCGATATGGACGAGCTGCGTCGTTTCCGCGAGAAATTTCCCGCCTGGCGCGATGCCGACGATTTCGATCTGAAGTGATCGGATGTTCCTCGATGATCGGCAGGACAGTTGGCTGTTTCAGCGCTTTTCGTTAAATTTGTTTCAGGAGATGTTTGTTTCCCGGGAAATGATTCTATTTTTTCCGTTTTTCTTGCTTAGGTCGTTTATCGGTGAAGTGGCCGGAGTCTCTTTCGCAGTGAAAAAAATGATATATATTATTCTCCATGAAAACGACATGCCTTTTATTGACTTTGTTATTTGTGATCGGATTGGCAGCCTGCTCTAAATCCGACGACCCTTTGCCGGAGAAGGTGTTTCAGGATGTAAACAAGACGGCAGAAGATTATTTGGCCGAAGAACCCGATCTGGAAGATTACTACAATTTTTTCCGGTTTCAGAACGATAGCGATTACACGTTGTATTGGTTTATCAATACGAAATTTTCACCAGGAGGAGGTCTTTATTATTGTCGTCCTGGGCAGCAGGCTACGACTTTAATTGCAATGGAATATGCTTGGTGGTTAGATGATTACGAAATTTTAATTGATAATTTAATGGCTGTAGGGTGGATTGAGTTTTATTTCGATCTTCCTGCTCCTGATGATTTGCCTGATTGGAGAGTTCCGAATGAATTTCAGGATACGTGTGCGATGTATGTTTTTACAGCTTTGGAGCCGAACAGTCCGAAAAAGACTCCCAAAGATCCTTCACAATGGAAATTTGAGAAGTTCTCCGATCATAGCGTCCGTTGGACGTACCGTGTCACGAATGCGGATTATGACGAAGCGGTGCGACAGACCGAAGAACGCTGGGCCGAAAAAGACGACGGGGAGTAATAGGAGAGAAGATGTCTTGCGGCGGTCCGCAGGACCTGAAAGACTGGCGCCCGGAATATTGATATTCCGGGCGCCGAAGTGTATGATTTCCGTTTTTCCGCCGTTACAAAAGGGAGCTAAAGATCCGTTTCGTCCCAGCCGAGGATCTTGCAGAAGTCGTACTCCTCGGGGTTGGACAGGTATTGGCGTGCCGCTTCGTAGTCGGGCGGGGTAATAGCCATCAGGATATTATCTACTACGGCTTTGAAGCGGTCGGACGAGATGTCCACCATGCGGGGCAGGATCTTGCCCGTCGCGGGGTCTTGCAGGTCTTTCAGGTAGAGGGGTTCGACGTTGCCGCAGCCGTCCACATAGACCATGCAGCCCGTCTTGCCTTCGCTGAAGAGCTTGTAAACGCCGATACCCAGCTCCGAGCAGTACGTCAGGTCGTATGCCACCGGCGTCTGCCCCCGGATTTCGTAACCCAACTCCACGGGGCGGGTCTGTACGTTGAGTTTCAGCTCCGCGAGCCGTTGGTCGAGCAGCATGCTGAAGAAACAGGCTTTCGACACTTTGCCCAGTTCGGGATGACCGTGCGCGTCGTAGGTGAAGTGAATACCGCACGAGGAGAGTTCCGCCTCGCTCAATTCGTGGAACACGCCTTCGGATATGACCGCCGCGCCGTAGTCCATGCTGACGATCCGGCGCTTGACGATGGACGAAACCATCAGACGGATGATCTTGTCGATGGTGATCGGCGTTTTGTTGAACATTTCGGGAATGACGATCATCGGGTAGTGGCACGCCTCGCCGATACCGAAGGCCAAGTGTCCGGCACTGCGGCCCATCGCCGACATGACGAACCAGTTGCCGCTGGTGCGGGCATCGACATAGACGGCCCGGGCGATCACCGCACCCTTGTCTTTAGCCGATTCGTAGCCGAAGGTCGGCGCGCAGTCGGGCAGCGGAAGGTCGTTGTCGATGGTTTTCGGGACATGTATGTTGGCGATCGGATGACGCTTTTCTTCCAGAAATTTGGCCACGCGGTTGGCCGTCGATGCCGTGTCGTCGCCGCCGATGGTCACCAGCAGCTTGATGTTGTTCTCGGTGAAGAACTGCCAGTTGAAACGCTTCTCGAAATCTTCGTCCGAAGGTTTGAAGCGGCTCATGCGCAGGAACGAACCCGCGAGGTTGAAAATTTCGTCCGCTTTGAGGAAGGTGATGTTCTCCGTGGCGGGCGCTTCGCGGAAGAGCCCTGTGAAACCTTTGTGGAGTCCGATGACGCTGTATCCCTTCTGCAGGAAGGTTTTTGCCACGCTGCCCACTACCGTATTCATGCCCGGTGCCGGGCCGCCGCCCGTGAGAATGGCGATCGCTTCGTTTCGTTTGGTCATATCGTATCTGATTTTATAGCTCTTTGACAGCACGAAATTAACGTGCCGAAAATACAATTATTTCGTCCGTGCCGGAAAAAATATGGAGGCTTCCCGAGGGAGCCTCCATACGTTCTCGGGAGTAATGAAATGGATTACTCGATTACGGTGACGTTTATAGCTTGTTCGCCTTTAGCTCCGTTTCCAAGTTCGAAAGCGACTTTCTGTCCTTCGTTCAGCGTTTTGAAAGAATCGGATACGATGCCTGAAAAATGTACGAAGACCTCTTTGCCGTCTTCGCGGGTAATGAATCCGTAGCCTTTCTTGCTATCGAACCATTTAACTTGACCTGTCATAAATGAATATTGATTAAAAATGTATCAGCAAAGAAAGGTAAAAAGTGTTGATTCTCAAAATTTTTTCGCAATTATTTTTGCACGTTTTTTGTTCCTCGAAAAAATAGTTATATTTGTTCATCCGTATTATCTGTAAAAAGTTTGAAAGCTATGGGCAAGAAAGTAAAATGGGCACTATTGACGATGCTGGGTTTTGCAACGGCTTGTTCGACAGTGAAGAACGCTCCTCAGGGAAAGCCGCAGGACCAGGCTCCGGATTCGGCCCGGGTCGAAAGACAGATCCGCCTGATGTACGGCGTGCGTCCTCCGGTACCTGTCGAGGAGGTCGAACGTCAGCAGGCCATCCGTGAGAAGACAGCCCGCAAGGAGGTTAAAAAGGCACAACGGGCCCGTGAGAAAGAGGCTCCGGCTTCCAAAAACGAATAATCGCCGATGACGGGACGAAAGCTCGGGTTGCGCAAGCGTATCGGGCTGCGCCTTTTTTCCGATCTTTATGCGGAGAAGATCGCCGAACACAAGCTGCGTACGCTCTTTTGGGAGTGTACGCTGCGTTGTAATTTGGCGTGCCGTCACTGCGGCAGCGACTGTCGGGTCGATCCCGGCGTGCCGGACATGCCGTTGGCGGATTTCCTGAAGGTGCTCGATGAGGAGGTTACGCCCCACAACCGCCCGGAAGATGTCTTGTTGATCTTTTCCGGCGGAGAGGTGCTCGTGCGCAGCGATCTGGAGGAAGCCGGCCGGGAGGTTACCCGCCGGGGCTATGCCTGGGGGATGGTGACCAACGGTCTGGCGCTCGACGCCGACTGCTTGCGAAGTCTGATGGATGCGGGGCTGAGATCCATTTCGATCAGTTTCGACGGCTTTGAGGACGCTCATAACTACATCCGACGCAATCCCCGCAGTTTCGGGAAGGCGCTCGACGCGATCCGGTTGATCGTGAGGGAACCCCGCTTGACCTACGACGTGATTACGTGCGTCACCTCGCCGATGGTCGCCCGGCTCGGAGAGTTCAAGGAGCTGCTGATCGCCGAGGGGGTCAAGTACTGGCGTATTTTCTCGATCTTCCCCGTCGGCCGGGCCAAGGACGATCCGACGCTCACGGTTACCGACGCACAGTTCCGCGAGGTGCTGGAGTTCATAAAGCGTACCCGTAAGGAGGGACGCATCGACTTGAGTTACGCCTGCGAAGGCTTTCTGGGCGGTTACGAAGGCGAGGTGCGGGACGATTTCTACCAGTGCGCCGCCGGGGTTTCGGCTGCCTCGATCCGGGTGGACGGGGCGATTTCGGGCTGTACCTCCATCCGGGCCAATTTCCATCAGGGGAATATTTACCGGGACAGTTTCTGGGACGTGTGGCAGAATCGCTTCGACAAGTTCCGCGACCGCGAATGGGCCCGCAAAGGGGAGTGCGCCGATTGCAAGATGTGGCGTTTCTGTCTGGGCGGCGGTATGCACCTGCACGACGACCAGGAGCATCTGATGTACTGCCACTACAAGCGATTGCAATAGTCGGAAACACAATAGGAGAGAGACTGTCTAACAGGTCCCTGAAATTGAAAATCGTCCCTGTCAGAGATCATTCCGACGGAGCATTAAAATCGGACTTGTTAAACAGCCTCTCTTTGCGTTATGTCCGGTGAGGCGGAGCGGTTTTTTCCCGGTTCGGATGTTCCGGTCTTATTCGAGCTTATGTACGAAGCTCTTCACTTCCTTGCGTTCCCGGGGCAGCGTTTCCCGGGTGCGGAACGGCTCCGCCAGCCGGTCGGCCGGGCCGGGATAGCCGAGCGTCATCATCGTTACAGGCTCGATCTTTTCCGTGTCGAGGCCCAGCAGCCGGGTGCAGGCTTCCACGTCGAATCCGGCCATCTGATGCAGTTGCATACCCATCGAGGCGGCTTGCAGGGCGATCGAGATGTTCGCGGCGCCCACGTCGTGCATCCAGTGCCGGTTATAGACATCCGTCCCCGGGAAATTCTTGTATCCGCAGGAAACCAGCAACACCGGAGCGTCGGGGGCCCAGGCTCGATTGCCTCCGGTGAGGCACTCCGCGAGCCGGGCATGAGCTTCCGGATATTCGCGGGTCGTATAGTAATATGCCCATTCCTGGGCATTGTTGCAGGAAGGGGCCCAGCGTGCCGCTTCGAACAGCAATGCCAGTTGTTCTTCATTGACGGGACGGGAATCGTATGAGCGGGGGCTCCATCGCTCTTCGATGGCTTTTATCAGTTTCATATCGGTAAATAGTAGGATGTGTTTGGTAATCCGCAAATTTTGTGCCCCGTGCATTACCGGATTTCGGGAAGATGCCCCGCCGGTTCCGATAGACGGTCGATGCGCAGTCGGGCAGCCGCTGCGTTCGGTGGGTGGCTGTGAAAAACCTTGCCTGTAAGCTACAGTCCCGGTTTTGCCGAAAAGCCGGATGATATGGCGGTTTTCGGAAGAAGAGGGGCAGACCTGAAATTGAGAACTCCCTGATGAAACTCTTTGTGTCCGTGTGGCCTTTCGCCGACTACAACGGCAGTTTACGACGATAAAAATTCCCGTAAAGGAAAGATTACTCTGATTTTTCGAAGCCTCGGATTGCGTCGCTTTTCTCCACTTTCCCGATAGCAGCAACCCTTGGACGAAACGAAGAAAAGTCGTTCGCGAATGACTTTTTATCTTCATCCGCCTTTGTATAAACGAATTGCCGTTGGAAAATAAAAATAAGAATCTGGATTGCGTTGCTTCGCGACTTGTCAAATAGCTCCTTGATGGGAAATACACAAACAAAAGCTGTTCCGCAGGCAGTTTTTTATCGCTGTTCGTTTGCCGTGTGACATGTCGCTGTCCGGAAATGAAAAAAGGAATGTTTTCGTATCCCTTCTCTCGGTCGGGAAAACTGGATTGCGTCGCTCTGCTTCGCTTCCGGACGAGTCTCTTATTGGGTGTACAAAAATCAAGGACCCCGCTTGATAAAGCGGAATCCTTTTTTCTTGTACCCTTACTTTCGGCGATGAATAGCCGTCGTATGCCCATAGTAAAAAACCTTTGCCTTTTAAGGCAAAGGTTTTGATTTTTGTCGGGGAGACTGGATTCGAACCAGCGACCTCCAACTCCCGAAGCTGGCGCGCTAACCGGACTGCGCTACACCCCGAACAAGTGCCCTTATCGTTTTAAGAGCGCACAAAGATAAGTTTAAAATCCGAAAAGACAAAATTATTTCCGAAAAAACATTCTTCAAAAATAACGGACCGGACTCAAAAGCCCCGCAGCGGACGATCGCGGCCGCCTCGCAGCGCCCGGTCCGCCCCGGCGGCGGAAAATCCCGGCTTCCGGAACAAGAGACCGATTTTTTTCGTATATTGATGCCGCAACGACGCTTTCACGGGCCAGGAGGCGCAACCGCCCCGGATGCAATCCAGTTTTGCGGCCGCCCGTTTTTTCATGTTTACAGACAATGACCGCCAAACTGCTGCTCATACTCCGCTTCTACCGCTCGGCGATGCTCCTCTTCTGCGGAGCGGCGAGCCTCGCTCTGGCATGGGTCGCCAAGGTCCACGGAACGCCGATCGTCCCGGCCCTGCTGTTGGGAAAGGCTTTGATTTACCCGCTTTTCCTCTACGTGTGGATCATCCCGCGCTATTCCGATGAATTCTACTATTACCGCAACCTCGGCATCCGCCGCCGAACACTGCTGGGCGTAAGCTGCGCGGTGGATTTCGGGTTATGCTGTCTTTTGCTGAACTATTCCGCCGCCCTGCTGCATGCCGCCCGCTGAAAAACATATTCTCGAAATCGACTCCGCAGAGCTGGCGTTCGGCGAACGGCGCATTCTCTCGGGTGTTTACCTGCTCGTCGAAACAGGCGGCGTGACGGCTGTGCTCGGGCGCAACGGATGCGGAAAAAGCTGTCTGATGAAGATTCTGTCGGGGTCGCTGAAAGCGGGATTCTGCTCAATGCGCATCGACGGGAAATGGCACAGACGGTTTACCGAAAAGGAGATTCGCTACCTTCCGCAGCATCCGTTCATTCCCGGATGGTTGCGGCTGGAACGCGCGCTCGGCGATTTCGGGCTGCAAAGGGAAGACCTGGAACGGTGGTTTCCGGAGTTCATTTCCCTGCGCGGAACCCGCATCGGGGAGCTGTCGGGCGGGGAACAGCGGATTCTGGAATGTTTCATCATCCTGCGCAGCCCGGCCCGGTTCATCCTGCTCGACGAGCCGTTCTCGCAGATTGCACCCCTGCACGTTGCAACGCTCCAAACACTCATTCGGCAGGAAAAGGCCACGAAAGGGATTTTGCTCACCGACCACATGTACCGCCACGTGACCGGCATTGCCGACCGGCTGTACGTAATGGCCGACGGGCAGGCCTATCCGTGCGAAAACGACGAAGACCTGGTCCGGCGGGGCTATCTGAACCATCTCTGAACGGTCACAGCCGGCGGTAGTGGCAGTAGAGCAATTCGCCGTCGTCGCCCCGCAGGTGCATGCCGCCGCCCTGGCAGTAGCGGAACATCGAGCAATCGGCGCATTCGCCCCTGCGCGCCCATTCACGGTCGCGGAACGGCTCGAAGCGGTTCTGCCACACGTCCCAGAACCGATCCCGGTAGATGTTTCCCTGATGGTAGTTGGCGCGGATCGACGTGCACCCCGAAATGGCCCCGTCGACACGGATCGAAGCCACCGAAACACCCGCGGCGCATTGGTAGAAATGGTCGCGGACCTCGGCCTCGTAACCGCCCAGGAAGCCTTCGCAGGCATAGCTGACCTCGATCCGGCCCTCCTGCCGCGTGCGGCGGATGAACTCCAGCATCTCCCGGAACTGGGCGTCGGTCATCCGCAGCGTCGGGTCGTTCTTGGCACGCCCCATCGGGAAAATCGAGAAGAGCCGCCAGCGGCGCACCCCCTCCGAAAGGAGCATGTCGCGGAAGGCCTCCAGCTGCGGGACCATCGCCCCCGTGACGCAGGTGACCACGTCGTACGACAGCGAGGGTTCGCGCACGATCATCCGCACGGCCTCCAGCGCGCGGTCGTAACTGCGGGGATTCCCGCGGATATAGTTGTGTTCGCGCTCGAAACCGTCGAGGCTCACCGAAACCGATTTCAGCCCCGCGTCGAGCAGACGGCCGAAACGTTCCGGGGTCAGGGCCATGCCGTTGGTCACCATGCCCCACGGATAGCCGCGGCGCGTGACCTCGGCGCCCGCCTCCTCCAGGTCCGCGCGGACGAGCACCTCGCCGCCCGAGAAGATGACCAGCACGTCGGCGGGATCGACGTGGGGCGTCACCTCCTCGTCGAGCACCTTCAGAAAATCAGCCAGCGGCATGTCCGCCACGCCGGGGTCCACCCGGCAGTCGCTGCCGCAATGGCGGCACGAGAGGTTGCAGCGCAGCGTGCACTCCCAGAATAGCGTATCGAGACGGTGTTCGCGCACCGTCGAAGCATAGAGTTCGGAAAAAATATTGAGGGCCAGTCGTTTGCGAAGCCCCAGCCGGCGGCGTGACATGGCTTATTTTCTGCCGACGGAAGGGTCCTCCTCCTGCGGACGTTCGGCCACGGGAGGCAGCGAATCGGGACGTTCGCGTTCCAGGCGTTTGAGCCGCTCGTTGCGGACGCTGTCCTGCCGGGGCGTCCGCACGCCGTACATGACCACCACGCGGCGGGGAAATTCGGGGTATCCCTTTACGGCCGTCGTATCGGCGCCCTGCGTCTTCGCGGTGTCCTCCTTGGGAGCGTTTTTCACCGACGTACAGGCTGCGGAGAAGCCCAGAAGGGCTGCCAGCGCGAGTTTCAGATTTCTGTTCATAACGCCATGAGGTTTAACATTCTCAATGCAAAGATAAGAATTTTCCGCACAAGACGAAAAAACATGCCAAAAAGTTTTGAAAGCCAATGTTTTTTATTTTACTTTGCCGAACACATTAACACTTTAATTCTCTATTTTTATGACAGGTAAGGTAAAATGGTTCGATGGCAAGAAAGGCTACGGATTCATTACGGCGGAGAACGGAAAAGAGATTTTCGTACACTTCTCGGGCATCGCAAAGGACGGCTTCAAGTCGCTCAACGAAGGTCAGGCAGTCGAGTTCGAAGTTGGCTCCGGTGCCAAGGGAGAACAGGCTATTAACGTAACTGTAGTTGAGTAATCGCGCAAACTATAATTACAGAGAGCAAAAAAGGAGGTCCCCTCGAACCGGAGGCCTCCTTTTTTCTTGCCCGTTTGAAAAAAAAGCAGTACTTTTGGGCGTCCGAAACCGAAAAAAAGGTTCTCAAAACATAAAAACCCTATCAAAACCATGAAAGAAGCAATCGCAATTCTGACCGGCGGCGGACCGGCTCCCGGCATGAATACCGTAGTGGGCAGTGTCGCCAAAACGTTCCTGCGCCAGGGCTATCGCGTCATCGGCCTGCACGAAGGTTACACGGGCCTGTTCAACCCCTCGCCCCGCACCGTAGACATCGACTACCCGATGGCCGACGGCATCTTCAACCAGGGAGGTTCGTTCCTGCAGATGAGCCGTTTCAAACCCAAGGACTCGGATTTCGAGAACAACTTCAACCTCAAGTTCTTCACCGACAACAACATCAAACTGCTGGTGACCGTCGGCGGCGACGACACGGCTTCGACCGCCAACCGTATCGCCAAGTTCCTCGAGGCCAAGAAATACCCCATCGCAAACATCCACGTACCCAAGACCATAGACAACGACGTCTATCCGATACGCCAGAGCCTCGGCGCGTGGACCGCCGCCGAGGAGGGCGCGAAATTCTTCCGCAATGTCGTATCCGAAAACGGCGCCAACCCGCGCATGCTCATCGTGCACGAAGTCATGGGGCGCAACTGCGGGTGGCTCACCGCCGCTACCGCCGCCGAGTACCGCAAGCTTCTCGCGCAGGGCGAATTCGCCGACGGGCTCGGGCTCACGAAAATGCGCCGCGACGTCCACGCCGTCTACATTCCCGAGATGGAGCTTGACATCGCCAAGGAAGCCGCGCGCCTGAAGAAAATCATGGACGAAAACGACTGCGTGAACATATTCATCTCCGAGGGCGCGGGCGTAAAGACCATCGTCGCCGAGATGGAGGCAAAGGGCGAGGAAGTTCCCCGCGACGCCTTCGGGCACGTAAAGCTCGACGCGGTAAACCCCGGCAAGTGGTTCGGCAAGCAGTTTGCCGAAATGCTCGGCGCGGAAAAAGTGCTCGTGCAAAAGAGCGGGTATTTCGCGAGGGCGGCAGCCGCCAATGCGGACGACTTGCGCCTCATCAAGAGCTGCACCGACCTCGCCGTCGAATGCGCCATGAAGCG